>SAMEA3663118__coassemble_181_pt1 | contig 25380 bp, 17 predicted proteins | sample SAMEA3663118__metabat2_high_PE_005 | metagenome-assembled genome bin SAMEA3663118 (sample SAMEA3663118) | pig gut metagenome | biome: pig gut; feature: pig-associated habitat; material: faeces | place: Denmark | collected 2012 | reverse complement strand
CGGGCGCGGCGGCGACCGCAGGAATGACCCTTATGTGATCAATGAGCGCATCCGCGCCCGCGAAGTCCGTCTGGTAGGCGACAACGTGGAGCAGGGCATCTACCCTATCCAGCAGGCGCTCCGCCTCGCCGAGCAGCAGGAACTCGACCTCGTCGAGATCTCGCCCAATGCCGAGCCGCCCGTGTGCCGCATTATCGACTATCAGAAGTTTCTCTATCAGCAGAAGAAGCGCCAGAAGGAGCAGAAGCAGAAGGCCACGAAGGTCGTGGTGAAGGAGATCCGTTTCGGACCCCAGACCGACGACCACGACTATAACTTCAAGCTCAAGCATGCGCAGGGCTTCCTGAAGGAGGGCTCGAAAGTGAAGGCTTACGTCTTCTTCCGCGGCCGTTCGATTCTTTTCAAGGAGCAGGGAGAGGTGCTTCTCCTCCGTTTCGCCAACGATCTTGAAGATCTCGGCAAGGTGGAGATGATGCCGGTGCTTGAAGGAAAGCGCATGAGCATCATGCTCGCCCCGCTGAAGACCCCCTCGAAGAAGGAGGCTCCGAAAGAGGGCGCCAGGGAGGATAAGCCGAAGCGCAAGGAGAACGCTCCCGCCGCCGAGGAGGCCCCCAGGGGTGAAGCAACTGCTGAAACTAAAGAATAGACTTTGTGTCACAAGGTCTAAAATATAATTAGAGACCGTAGGCCCGCAGGGTCGAGGTGAATTTTTAACAACTAAAATTTTCAACAAAAATGCCGAAAATTAAGACCAATGCCGCGTCGAAAAAGCGTTTCGCGCTCACCGGCACAGGGAAAATCAAAAGGAAACACGCTTATCATAGCCACATCCTGACAAAGAAGAGCAAGAAGCGCAAACGCAATCTTGACAAGACCGGACTCGTGGCAAGCGCCAACATGCGTCAGGTTCGCGAACTCCTTAACCTCCGCTAAGCGCCGGGCTGCACAGCCTGATGCAAAGCAAAAACAACAAAAATTTTTTATTAACCGAGTGTCATGCTCCGCAAGTGCAAACCAAAGAAAATTTGCCGCTGACATTCAAAATCTAAAAAAAAGATGCCAAGATCAGTAAATCATGTAGCGTCGCGCGCTAAAAGAAAGAAAATACTTAAACTCACCCGTGGTTACTACGGCAGCCGCCGCAACGTGTGGACGGTAGCTAAAAACACGTGGGAGAAAGGTCTCACCTACGCTTACCGCGACCGCAAGCAGAAAAAACGCAACTTCCGCGCCCTCTGGATCCAGCGAATCAACGCAGCAGCCCGCATGGAGGATCTTTCCTACTCGAAGCTGATGGGTCTGATTCACGCAGCCGGAATCGAGATCAACCGCAAGGTCCTCGCCGAGCTCGCCATGAACAATCCCGAGGCTTTCAAGGCTATCGTAGCGAAAGTGAAAAAATAAGTTTCTGCGAAATCACGATAAAGACGCCTTGTCCGGTTTTCGGGCAAGGCGTTCTTTTTTCTGCCGATCTTGACTTAAATATTTACAAATTATAAAAAAATGGCAGGTTAATCAGCCAATCGGCGACTTTTTTGAAAAATATTTTGACAACGATGGTGAAAAATGTAAAAAAAGTTTTATATTTGCGTTCAGTTTGACATCGCGATCGCATCATCTTGTCCGGCAGAAATGACATTTTGCCGTGGTCATGCATCATTGAAGTCGCTAATTAATAAAACAACAAATATCCGCATCGACGCCTTTTCCGAAAGCAGAGTCGATGATTAGGTTGAAAAATTTACAGCAATAACAGACACACCCGGGATCCGGCCCGTGACAGCCGGAAAGATCCCGGAATAACCATATAAACATCAAACAGAATCTTTAAACAACAGACACGAATTTTTTAACGACAGCAGACACCAATCTTCTGAAAGACAAATTTTTTATTAACAACAATATAAACGACAGCTTATGAAACGACTCTACAAGTTTCTGACAGCGCTGGTCATAACAATGACCGGCGGGCTGGTTTCGCAAGCGGAGACGGTGGAAAACTACACCGTCGACTTCAACAGCGCGATCAGCACAAGCAACCATGATTTCCGCGTCGCTTCAAACTGGAAACACATTGTCGACAAGTTCGAAGGCAGTTATGGTGATGTCTACTACATGACCTATACTTACAAGAGTAGCGACGGTGTTGAAGGAACCGGAGCGCTGTATTGCGGCGAGCAAAAAGCGGGTGATTATTGGTCCGGTGAAGAGCAAGCGGTGTGGGACTTATTGGTCACCCCGGTGGTTAACGGCAAAATCTACCTGAAAGTGAAAGGAGCCTCGAGCTATGGCGGATATGTCGAGCTCTACAAGGTTAACGCAACCGGAACGGCCAAGGATGGAAGTTCGCTGAAAAAGATTGCGCAAAAGACAGATTTCACAAATTCCGACTATAGCGAGATTGAGGTAGATCTTGCAGAGCTCAGTCTTGACGGCCAGCGTGTCGGCATCCGCGCCTCGAAAGTCTATCTCGATGACTTCCGCGCCGATTCGGCAGAAATCGAACCTGAAAAGAGCATCAAGATTGTCACGGCTGAGCCTTCGGCCACATCCGGCGTGATCTATTGGGACCAGCGGCCCGATGGAAAGGTGAGTGTCAAGTATACGGTGACAGTGCAGAACAACGGTGAGGCCTATCTTACTCAGGGAGATCCAAACTACAGCATCTCTCTTGTGTATGGCAGCAACGACGAAGTGCTTGCCACAGTTCCCGTGCCCTGTAACCTTAAAGTCGGCGACACATCGGAGCCTTTTGATGTAGAAGCGCTTGTGGAGAATCCAAAAAGCATCTGGACTTCCACTTACAAGTATATCCCCATCAATCTGATGGAGAACCTGCAGGGATCGAAAGTGACCCGCGCAAATTCGAATTATAAGCCCTGGGAGGCGAAGTTCGTGTTCCGCAAAGCAAACTCTTCGCAGACATCCGTATACACTGATCCGGTGGCGATGGGTATGGTTACGGCCGCGACTACCATGAACTATGAAATTTTCAACAACGGTATCGCCCCGCTCACAATCAAGAGCATCAGCCTTCCCAAAGGGTTCACGATGAATCTCGACGGCTCCGAGTTCGTGCTCGGGAAGGAGGAGACAAAGCCATTTGACATTACTTTCCCCGCCACAGAGGCAGGCAAATTCGCAGGGAATCTCGTGATTGAATATTCAGAAAACGGTGGTGGAGTCAAGACTTTCACCCTTCCGGTTTCGGCCACGATGATTGCCGAAGGAACATGGTTTGCCGACTTCAATTCAGATAACAAATTCGCATATCCGGCAGGCACCGTTGCAGAAGGCGGAGTTCAGAATGATTACAAATATGTGAATGGCGGATACAACTATTGGTTGAAATCATATACAAATTCGGAGTATGCCGAGGGCAACAACAAGTTTATCACTCCCAAACTGCATGCAAGCGTCGGCGATGTGATGAGCTTTGACGTTGCTTCCGACGACTCTTCGAAAGAAGATACGCACTTCCTCAAGGTCTATCTCTCGAAAGACCGCATGAACTGGGGTGAGCCGGTCGCCACTTATCTGGAGACTGAACTCGAAGGAACAAACGAATGGAATGCCAAAAGCATCAGCTTCCCCGAAGAGGATGACTGGTATGTCGGTTTCGCCATTTATGGCGTGCGTCTCGACAACCTGGTCGGCGGCACGAAAGTCGATGTCACCAACGATCTCTTCATCAAGAGCGTATCCCAGAAGGATGAAGTTCAGTCGGGCGTTTCCTACGATGCGAGCGTAGACGTAATTGCTGTCTCCGACATCGCCAAGGAAACTTACACGGTGAAATATTACGTCGACGGCGTAGCAGTAGCCGACCTCACGGCGCGGGCAATGACGGCCTCCGCCACCAGCACGACGACATTCAAGACAACCTGTTCGATTACGGCGGATCAGACCAAGATGGTTCCGACCTATTTTAAATTCGTATTTGACGACGGCACTACTTACCGTACGGCAGATAAATATATCAAGGTGACCAACGAGCCTTATTTCGTATTCTTCGACAAAGACACTTATGTCGGTGGCTATGCTCCCGATTCGCGCAAGACTGCCATTGATTTCGGCAAGGTCAACGCCACAGGCATCGCCAAGGAATTCGAGATCTACAACTGGGGAACCGCACCTCTTCAGGTGAAAAAGATTTCTGTGCCCGATGGATTCTCCGTAAGCGCAGAGGCACCCCTCGCAGTCGAGGGCAAAGCCCGTCATCAGGTAGACGTTACATTCTCGGCCGAGACGGCAGGTGTCTACGGCGGCGATCTTGAGATTGTCTATGTCGACAACGAAGGCGCAGACGCAACCTTCAAGCTTGCAGTGAGCGGCACAATGCTCGACACCGGCAAATGGTATGCTACATTCGACGACGGTTCGGACGAGGCCGCATGGCCCAAAGGCTCGATACGCGGAAAGAACGTCAGCGCTTATAACGGCGGCACATGGTCTTCTCCCAACTTCTATATCAACAGCTCGTCGACCGAGTATAATATGTTCATCACACCGAAGCTTCATGCCGAGGCCGGCGAGGCTCTCCAGTTCGACGCCATGCTCTACAGCAAGTGGTCGACTGACGGAGCAGTAAAAGTTTACGCAGCCGCAACCCGCGAGGGTCTGTCTGACGAATCGGCCCGCAAGCTTCTCGTGACTGTTGCCGGCGATAGCGAGGATGAGTCTCTCAAGCCCGTGCTCGACAAATTCACTACATTCAACGCAGTGATGGATGAGGCAGGCGACTATTATATCGGCTTCGAAATCACCGGGTCGCTTAAGGTTGACGAGCTTTACGGCTTCAGCCTCGTTCCCGTGGCTCATGAATGGATGAATGTGACAGCTTCTGTTCCCGAGACCGGAATGCAGAACAATGAAGTCAAGGGCAGCCTCAAGGTGCTCAATATCGGTCTGGTCGACGAGAAAGCAGGCGACTACACGGTTAAAGTGACAGTCAACGGCAAAGAATTCGCATCGCAGCCCGACGTGACCATCTACTCACGGAATCTTATCGATGACGAAGCGCGCACCGCGGTTCCCTTCTCGTTCCGCAGTTCGAAAGTCGGCAAATTCTCCGTAAATGTTGAAATCAGCGCAGGCGATTACACAATCGCTGCCGAACCTGTTGAAATCACGATCACCGAAGAGATTATTAACGGTGAGAAGGTGGTCGGAGATTCGAAGGGTACAAGCTCAATCTTCAACAATCTCAATTACTACCACAGCGAGTCTGTTCAGCTTTATACAGCCGATGATCTCGGTCTCGCCGCCGGCGCCAAGATCAAGTCGATCCGCTTCAAGGGAACCGGAACCAGCGATGACCTTGTCACTGCCGTAAAGGTATATTACGAGCTCACCGACGATACTGAGGAAGTGAAACCGACCGCTGTTAATTACGACACGACCAATATGACCTGCATTCTCGACAATGAGAATTATGAGTGGAAGAAATCGAGCACACTTACCGATCTCCTTGTGATCAACCTTGAGAATCCGATCGTATACGAGGCAGGCAAGTCGCTCCGCATCTTCGTGAAGTCGGACGCCAATAAATACAAGAGCTTCTCCTTCGAAGCGTTCTCGAAGAAAGGAAACGCCTACCGACAGCATAACGACTACACTCTGAGCGGAAGTTGGGGAGACATTATTGAGCGTCCAGTGATGTATCTTGATCTGGCCATTGAGCCGCGCGCACTTTCCGGAACAGTTACTGACCCCGATGGCAATGCGGTTGAAGGCGCAGTAGTCGTTCTCACGAGCAACGACGGTGACGACGTGGAATATGAGGCAACTTCGGGTGCCGACGGCGCTTACAATGTCAACGTGATTCAGTCGAGCCGCACATACGACGCCATGGTTACTGCCGAAGGTATGGAAGCCGGCGAAGAGGGCATCAATGTTGCTGACGAGTCGCTCGTGAAAGACTTCCAGCTCAGCCATGTCTTCGTGATCTCCGAGGAGGGCGCAAATCTCTTCGACGCCACCAACGCAGTGGTTTATCTGAAACCGATGCTGAAAGATGGTCTCAACGCAGTGGCACTTCCCTTCTCTCTGACGAAGGATGAGGTTTACTCAATCTTCGGTGCAAACGCCGACGTCTATACGTTCCAGGGCGTCAAAGCTGCATCGGGCGTTGTTCAGGCATACTTCCCCAGCGTGATGCATGCCGACACGACTGTTCCCGAGGTAGCTCCCGAGGCTCAGGCCGAGGCAGAGGTGGCTATGGAAGCAGGTGTTCCTTATCTGGTATATATCGACGAAGAGATGCAGCCGCAGAAATTCAACGCCGATGTGAAGGCCGAGATGAAGAAAACCGTAACCGAGAACATGGACTTCGTGGCAACCGCCGCAGAAGTAGAGCCCGCCGACAACCAGCTCGTGCTCGACGGCACTCAGTTTGCCAAGGCAGCCGAAGGCGTGAAGGTTCTTCCGTTCCAGGCATATCTGCACGCCAAGAACAGCGACATCGCCGGAGCCGCAGTCAACCTGCACTCCATGCCCGATGCAGTTGAAGGCATCGTGATCGACCGCGAAGGCGACGACGTGATCTATGATCTCAACGGTTTCCGCGTGAAGAATCCCGACAAGGGCATCTATATCATCAACGGCAAGGCCGTGATGGTGAAATAAGAGAATAATAAATCCGAATAAGCCGGAGGGGGGTGAAACCGCCTCCGGCTACTAAGCAATCAAATGAATTTATCTTTTGATTTCATGAATCCAATTTTCTAACAAAAAACATGATCCGCTTATGAAGAGATTAATTTTTACCATGCTTGCGGCTCTGACAATCACCGGGGCGCAGGCTCAGACAATTCTGAGCGAGGACTTCGAGACCGGGAACACCGGGTCGAGTCCGCAGCCGGTGGCCAAAGGTGCCGGATGGACCGTCGTCGACGGTTACTCAGGCAGCAATGTCAAGTACAAATGGCATAATTATTACTCCGATCCGACGGGCGAAACCGGTCCGCTGATTCAGGGAGCATGCTGCGCCGAGGTTGACGCAGCGATGTTTCCCAGCGACACCGAAGGAAAAGGTCCGCGCGAGGAAATCCTTCTCTCGCCGGAGCTGAATCTCGACAACACCTATCAGCTCAAATTCAGCTGGCAGGTCAGCCCTGCGAACCGTTACGACGAATCGAAGTATGACCTCCAGGTGCGCGTGGTTGAGAACGGCGACCTTCAGGGAGCCGAGACTATTTTCAGCATCCACAACGAGAAGATGCTCCGCGAGAGCGGCGTGACCGCTTTCCCGATCGATAGCTGGGACATCTACACCTCGCGTCTCGACCTGAGCGACTGGAAGGGTGAGAAGGTTCAGCTCGCATTCGTCTATAAAATGTTAGCGCCGACAGGAAACCTGGCCCGTCTCGACGACATCACGGTGTCGCAGTTCACTCCCGCCACAACTCCGGTTGCCTCTCTGTCGATGGACCGCTACACCTTCCCGCAGATGTATATCGGCGAGAAATATTACAGCGATCCGATCACGCTGACCAACACCGGCACCGACGGCCTGCAGATCACCGGCATCGATTATCCGGAAGGCTTCTCGTCGAACATCGGCGACTTCTCGGCAATCAATCTGCTTAAGAACAAGTCGGTGATGTTCAACCTGAGCTATACGGCCTCGATGACGTCGGCAGCCCAGGGCGACGTGGTGTTCCACACCAATGGCGGCGACGTCAAGGTGGCAGTGAACGCAAGTAAGCAGTTCGTGCCCGAGGGAATGACTCTCGAGACATTCGAGCAGTATTTCCCGCCGGCAGGCTGGCAGCAGCAGGGCTGGGGCTTCAACACCCTTATCGAAGGCGACCGCACGGCATACGCCTCGGGCGACTACGGCGCATCGTGGCTCCGCTCGCCGCGTCTCGACCTCAGCGACGGCGGCAAGGTGACATTCACCTATTACAACTATTTCGACTCCGAAAATAGCGAAGATGCTCCCCAGTATGACATCATGCTTCAGGTTTCGCTCGACGGCGGAAACACATGGCAGACAAAATGGACGTCGGATTATATCAACGGCCTCAACCAGCTTCTCACCGAAACGGTTGACCTCGGCCTCGGCGACGACAACTGCTACATCCGCTGGTATTATCCGGCAGTGGAGACCGACGACGAGGGAGCTTATTCCCACTCGATCTTCTATCTCGACCGCGTGCTTCTTCCTTATGTATATGGCTCCGACGGAGTGCCCCAGGCGGCAAGCATCGTGTCGCCGGCCAACAACTCGACCGAGATCTATCCCGAGAACGTGAAACTCTCCTGGACTCCCGCTCAGTTCGCGAAGGGCTACAAGCTCTATCTCGGCACCACCAAGGCTGCCAACGAAGTGATCGACGGCCAGGATCTCGGCAACGTCCTCAGCTACACTCTTCCCAAGCTCAACTATTCTACGGAATACCGCTGGAAGATCGTAGGCTATAACGACAATGGCGACTGCACCACAGCCTCCACATGGCGCTTCACGACCCAGCCCGATGCCACTATTTCAGAATTCCCCTTCGAGGAGAACTTCGAAAATAAAGGCGTTCCCACAGGCTGGACATCGAGACCTTCCGAACAATACAGCAGAACCTGGGACACCAACACCGTCTATCCCTACAAGAGCGACGGCAAGAGCTACAACGTTCTCTCTTCCAGCTGGCTCAATCCCGGCGACTGGAACGCAGTGATCACTCCTGAACTCAAACTCCCCGCCGACAAGCCGATGAGCGTATCCTTCATCTGGGGCGACGGCCATCCGAGCGACCTCGTAGTTGATCCCCTCGGCACAGTCAAGAAGAACAACGTCGAGCCCAACAACGGCGTCAGCATCACCTATTGCGACATCTATGCCGACGGCGAGTGGACAACACTCTCCTGGATCTCCGAGAACGCATTCGACGGCGAGGACGCCAAATACTGGATCCCCGAGAAAATCGACCTCTCCGCTTACAAGGGTAAGACCGTTAAACTCCGCTGGCGCCACGAGAGCTTCAGCACCCATGATGACGGCGGCTCTCTCGTTCACGTGGTCGTTAACGAAAACCTCGACTATCGCGCCCACACCAACCTTTCCTCCTGGGAGGCCGGCAAGGTCAACTATGAGAAAGGAATCAGCTCGGGCGAAATCTTCACCCTCTTCAACGACGGCGAAAAGAACCTCACGGTCAAGAGCGCAAGCTTCACCACACCCAACTTCAGCACCTCGCTCAAGGCGGGCGACGTGATCGAAGTCGGCGGCAACAAGGCATTCAGCCTCCGTTTCGACGCCCTTCAGACAGCATCTCCCGTCAGCGACGAGCTTCTCGTAAGCTTCGACGGCGGCTATGAGCTCAAGCTCCCCGTCAGCGCCGAGGCTCTTGCCGAGGGCATCTACTACTATTCGTTCGAGCCCAACGAACTCGACTATGTATGGACCGACGACTTCTCGATGATCGACGCCGACAACCAGCGCGGCTACTCCTTCTCATCCGGATGGGTGCACTATTCGGCCGACAACGCCAAGTGCGCGTTCAGCCTCGAGAACGACTCCTACGAAAACGGTATGTATGGCATGATGAACCCCGTATCGGGCAACTACGCCCTCGTGGCCTCCGCTCCGGCAAGCGGCAGCGGCGCCGACAACTGGATCATCTCCCGCAAGCTGAAAGCCACCTCGAGCGCCAAGTTCGAATTCTGGGCCCGCAACTGGGAATCCAATCAGAGCGTACTTCCCGCTCCGAAGAGCGAGGTGACTGTTCTCGTAAGCACAACGGGCAACACCAACACCAGCGACTTCTCGGTGGTAAGACCTAAGGAGGAGATTCCTTTCCTCGACTACGACAACTGGCAGTTCTATAGCGTAGACCTCTCGCAGTTCGCAGGTCAGGATATCTACGTTGCCCTGCGACACACCACGGTAGGCGAAGGCAACCTCGCATTTTTCGACGACTTCACTCTCCATGGCTTCGACGGCTATGTATCGGGAGTCGACAGCATCGAGGCAGTAGCCGACAATGCGGAAGTCGAAGTGTTCGATTTCAGCGGCGTGAAAGTGGCTTCGGGTGTCGGCATGTCGACGCTCCGCGGCCTGGCCAAGGGCTTCTATGTGGTCCGCGTGAGCGATGAAAACGGTGTCCGCACCGTGAAGATCGCCCTCTGATCAATCCGCAAGTAACATCCGCCCGGATCAGCCCTTCGGGGCGATCCGGGCTCTTTCCACTGAATTATGATGAAAGCATTAAAGATATTTCTTGCCGCCGCGGCGGTGCTGACAGCATCTTCGGTCATGGCGCAGTCGCGGTCGTGCAAACTCACGGTGAGCGTGACTTCGGCCGAGGGCGACAACCTCGCCGGGCAGCCGATCGTGCTCACGCAGACCGACTATCAGGTGGGCTACGGCTCGCTGCAGCTCGACGCCGACGGGCGCTGCACTCTCAGCGTCTATCCCGGCAACCATCTTCTTGAAGTGGAACGCGACGGTTTCGTGAAAGGGGAGAAGAGCTTCAGCATCGCAGCCGATGCCAAAACGGCCGAGGTGACTCTTGCGCTGGCTGAGGAAACCCGCGATCCCTACGCGCTCAAGGCGCAGACCGAACATATCTCGCTCACGGGTGAAAACCGGGTGGATCTCTCCTGGAACAAGGAGGACCCGGCATTTTTCGACGACTTCGAGGGGCATGACGCCTTCGCAGTGCAGTTCGGCGACTGGACCGGCATCGACGGCGACGAGGAGAGCGCCGCGGCCCTGACGGGCATCTATCCCAACCGCGGCTCGCTGCAGTATGCGCAGATCATCAACCCGCTGACCGTCTATCCGACATGGTGGTATGACTATCCCGTGCTCCGTCCTTACTCGGGGCAGCAGTATGTCGGCTTCACGCGCACAAACTCCGGAAATGCCAACGACGACTGGCTCATCTCTCCCGAGGTGACTGTCGGCATCGAGAATGTCGTGACCTTCATGGCGAAGGCCGCCGACCGCTACAACGAACGCTTCATGGTCTATATCACCGAGAAGACCGACAATCCGACAGTCGACGACTTCGTGCGCATCGACCCGGGCAACTACGAGAGCGTAGACTACAAGAGCTGGAAACGCATGAGCTATTCGCTGGCCGACTATGCAGGCAAGAAGGTGAAGATAGCCATCCGCTATATCAACAGCGCCAATCTTTACGGCGCCTTCATGCTGATGGTCGATGATTTCTACGTAGGCCAGGAAGTAGCTGAAGAGGCTGTCAAGGCAGCGCGTCGCGTGAACCGCAGCGCCGCCAACCCCAACGAGCGTTTCCGCGTCTACCTCGACGGAACCCTCGCCGGAGAGACGGACGAACCTTCCTATCATTTCGACAACGTGGCTCCCGGCAGCCACACGCTCGGCGTGCAGGCAATCTATCTCGCCGGCGAGAGCGGCATATCGACCATGACGCTCGATGTTCCGGAAGGCCCTTTCGCCAAGGTGAGCGTCAGCGTCAGCGCCGACAGCTATCTCGAGGCCGACAAGGTCGAGCTCAGTTTCCTCAATATGGAGACGGGCCGGGCCGAGAGCGCCGTCACTTCCGGCGGGAGCCTCGAAATCGCCTCGCTTCCCACGGGAAAATACACCTTCAACATCGCCAAGGGTGCGTATAAGGAGTATAACGAGGAGATCGAAGTGACCGGCGACCGCGAGCTCGTGATCGAGCTCGAAGACGACATCCTCGATCCCTACAACATTTCGGCCGACGCCGACGGCGAGAACAATGTTCTGCTCCGCTGGAACCAGGAGCTGCTTTTCAGCGACGGTTTCGAGAGCTACGACGACTTCGCCACCGGCAGCTTCGGCGACTGGCGCTCGATCGACGTCGACGGACAGCCGGTCTATCCGATCGGTCTTCTCTCGCCCGACAACATCGTGAGCTTCCCCGGCTCGGGCAACGCCACCAACCCGACGGCGATCGCCCCGATGGTGTTCAATCCCTGGAACACTGTTCCCGCCATGCTTCCCACCGACCAGGCGATCGCCGCCTTCGAGGGGGAGAAGAGCGTGATCTTCTTCTCGTCGCAGCGCACACAGAGCGACAAATGGCTGATCTCGCCCCTTGTCGACGTGCGCGAGGGTTACTCCCTCTCGTTGAAAGCCAAAGCCTACGACGGGATGTATCAGGAGACGATGCATTTCTGCGTTTCCGACGGAGGGACGGCTCCTTCCGACTTCACCGCTCTGGAGACCGCCGACGCTGTGCCCGCCGACAACTGGGTGGAATATCGAGTGAGCCTCAAGGATTATGAGGGACGGAAGATCCGCATCGGCCTGCACTATACCTCCTACGACGCCTTCCTGATGCAGGTCGACGACTTCACGGTAGGTCCCGAGGATGGTCACGGCGCCTTCATCGACTATGGCAACGTGATGCATTACGACATCTATCTCGACGGCGAGAAAGCGGGCGAGAGCACCGCGCCTCAGTTCACGCTCGAAAACGTGGCTCCCGGCCGCCACACGGTCGGCATCGTGGCCGTCTATAAGAACGGCTCGTCGCAGATGGCCGAATACACCTTCGGCGAGAGCGGCGTAGGGGAGATCGCTGTCGAAGAGGAGCGTCCGTCTCAGGCGTTCGACCTGCTCGGACGTCCGGCAGTTGCCGGCGGCAAGGGAATCGTGATCGTCCGCAAGGGCGACAGGTTTGTCAAGAGAATTTTCAAATAAAAGAGCAAGATGAGACTAACATTATTCGCCATAATGGCTGCTGCCGCGCTTACGGCAGCAGCCGCCGACAACGGTCTGAGCAGCAACCAGCGTCTGCTCGGCCACACTGTAAGCGACAATATCGACTATGAGGGAATCGGTTTCGGACAAGCCGGCGATTACACGATCGGCGCCTGCTACGGTCCGTCGGAACTTCAGCCGTATGCCGGCTGCAAGGTGGTCGGAATCCGTCTGGCGGTGTCGCAAGACCTCGGCCGCAGCAAAATCTATCTGCAAAGCGTCGACGGCCAGAACGCCACCCCGATACAGTCGCAGTCGCAGCGCCTCTACTCGGGCTGGAACAATATCTTCTTCAACGGCGACGGCTACGAGATCAAGGAGGGCGACCGCCTCTTCTACGGGTTCGATTACACGGAGACCGACGACATGGTCACCGCCAAGCAGGGGGCGATATGCGTCACCGGAGAGAACGCCATCGATTCGTTCATGCTCCTGCAGGGGGGCAAGGTTTACGATGTCACGGGGGGCGGCGCGCTCTGCATCTCGCTGATTGTCGACGCCTCCTCGCTTCCGGAAGACGATATGGCCGTGACATTTTTTGACACCGGCTTCAAATACAAGAGCAGCAAAGACAAGATGGAATGCTTCCTGCAGCTCACCAACACGGGGCGCAAGCCTGTGACGAGCTACCGGATGGGATATTGCTTCGACGATCTCGAGCCGCAATATGCCGACAAGGAGGAGAGCATTGAGTGCGGAGAGAGCACCACGTGGCAGAACGTGATCGCTATTCCCGCCGATCTGGGAATCGGCGCCCACACGTTCAAGGCCTGGGTGGCCGCTGTCAACGGCGTCGAGCTGACCGAGAACACTTCGCGCGGCAAATCGTCGAATTTCGCCCTCTATGCCAACAGCGTGGTTCGCGGCAAGGCGCTCTTCGAGGCTTACAACAACCTCAGCTCTCCCTATGCCTCAGCCTTCAATAAGGCTGTGGAGGCTGTGGAGGCAGAAAACGCCGACGTGCTGAGCGTGGTGAATGTCTATGCCCCGGGTACGACTTTCGGAGTGGCGGAGGCCGGCTATCTCCACGACTGGTATGCCTACACGCTGCCGTCGTTTACGATCAACCGTTCCTACTTCCCGGCCGAGAACCATATTGCCTACGACATCAACGATTATATCCTGGCGATGCCGGAGGCTCTGGTCAGCGCAATGCTCTCCGACATGGTGACGCAGGATCTCGGCAATCCCTCCTTCGCCACCCTGGATGTGAGCAACAGCTTCGACGTCGCTTCGCGCAAGCTGACGACGAAGGTGAGCGGCACGCTGCTCGAGGAGGCGGCCGCCATCTATGGTAATGTCGGCGTGACGCTGATGATGGTTGAAGATGGCGTGACCTCTTTCTCGAAAAGCTCCGACAATGTGTTCCGCGGTTTCGTGGGCTCCCCTTATGGCGATCCGCTCGCGGAGAGTGTCGGCGACTATGAGGCGGAGTTCAGCACGGTGCTTCCCTCGGGATGGAATCCGCAGAAGATGGAGGTCGTGGCTTTCCTCACCAAGCAGCTCCCGGAAAACGCGGAGATGACGGAGAATGAGCTGAAAGATTACGATGTCATCAACGCGGCGAGCGCCAAGGTCATCGATCCCTCGGGAGTCGACGGCATTGTCGCTGAGGAGGAGGCCGGCGAGGCCGAATATTTCACGCTCTCGGGTGTGAAAGTCGATGCCGCTTCGCTTCAGCCCGGAGTCTATATCCGGAAGGCCGGGGGCAAAGCTCGCAAATTCATAAAAGGGGCTTGGTAAAATTTTTGTTTCTTGTTCGCGTTAATTATATGGCGGCTCTCTTCTGGGCTTCTCTTCGCTCCCTGAGAGCCGCCTCTGTTTTAACCGATATTTTTTCACCTATGAATTTTTCTCCTATGAAAAAGATATTTTTACTTCTGGCAGTTGCGGCTGTCGGTATCACGACGGCTTTCGCTGTCAATGAGAAAAAAGCAAACAATTGCCGGAGCGAGGTTTGCACAGACTGCTCCAAGTGCGCCGCTTGCCCGGCTGAATGCGCGGCTGCCAATTGCGCCAACTGCCCGATGAACTGCAGCGACTCATGCGCGGTTTGCCCTGAGCAGCAGCAATGCGTGAACGCCCAGCAGTGCCCTGAGCGGCAATGCGTGAACACCCAGCAATGCCCTGAGCAGCAGTGCGTTAACGCTCAGCAATGCCCTGAGCAGCAGTGCGTGAACGCCCAGCAGTGCCCTGAGCAGCAGTGCGTGAACGCCCGGCAATGCGAGCAGAATGCTCAGCAGTGTCAGCAGAACGCGCAGCAGTGCCACAAGAAGGCTGCCAAGCATCATGGCAAGCACCATAACTGCGGTAAAAAATAAGGAAAAAAGTATTTGTTAGTGATGATGATAGGGATGCCTTGAAAAAAATAAAAATTTTTTTGAGGCATCCTTAAACTTTTTCGACGATGGTTTGTCTTAGAAGTAGGTGATTGTCGCAGACATTGCCTTTAAATAATAAAACAATGCTATCGCGACAAAACGGAGCTCGGGTCGAGGCCTTGGCTCCGTTTGTTTGTTTATAGCAGGCTGTTTGTTTATAGCAGGCCGAACCGGCGGAAGGCGTTGAGCACGCCGTGGTCGCGGACATCGGAGGTGACATAGTCGGCGGCCTCTTTGACGCTGTCGGCCGAATTCCCCATCGCCACGCCGATCCCGGCGAAGCGGAGCATCGCAATGTCGTTGTCGCCGTCGCCGAAAGCCATCGACTCTTCGGGCGCGATGCCGAAATGTTCGAGCATCTTTGCCATGCCGACGCTCTTGTTGCTCCCTTTCGGGATGATGTCGCAGAAAAGAGGATTCCAACTGGTCGGTTCGCAGTCGGTGAGGATCTCAGTGAAGAGGCCGCCGGCGACGCGTTCCTCCTGGCTTCCGAAAGCCATCATCTGCACGATTTTTTTGCCTCGCGCCGAGGATAGAGGTTTTATGGGAATCGGGGGAAGATTGAGCAGTTTGCTCGACTCGGAGACATAATGATCCTCGCGGTTGATGAAAATTCCACCCTCTTCGGGAACCACCACAAAGCAAAGGTCTGACGTCTTGCCGAAGTCTATGAGGCGTTCGAGGTCGGCCGAGGGGATGGGGCGAGAGAAAATCACGCTCTTTTTGTCGGCGAGCACGCACATGGCGCCGTTGACGGTGACATAACCGTCGGTTTCGAGGTCGCCGAGATTGTCGATCCATTCGAGATGGCGGCCTGTGGAGATGAAAACTTTCACTCCGCGGCGTCGGAGTTTACTGACGGCCTCCTTCACTTCTGCCGGGACGCCGTGGTCGCCGAAGGGAACGAGTGTGCCGTCGATGTCGAAAAACAGAGCCTTAATTATCTTCTTTTCCATATCGGCTGCAAAATTACAGAATAATCCCGAAATTTACGGGAAAAGCGGCCGGCGATTTGCATATTTGAACAGAAGATGCTATATTTGCGTTGTAAAAAAGCAAGAGAGCTGAAAAATCCCACATCAAAGCAAATTGGGAAACTCATCAAAATATAAAGAAATGCCGAGACAAGCTTACCCGTTAATGGCGGGCCCCACGTCGCAAGGCGTTGACCTCAGGGTCGCAGGCGGATTACAAAAATTGGTAGGCCCTCAAATCCTGTCGTTCGGAGTTTCGTCACATTCCTTTGATGTGGACCTTATAGAGCCGGTGAGCGATCCGCCCGTCGGCTTTTTCTTTTAGTTTAGAGTTTAAAGTTTAGAGTTTAAAGTTTAAAGTTTAGAGTTTAGAGTTTAAAGTTTAAAGTTTAGAGTTTAAAGTTTAGAGTTTAGAGTTTAAAGTTTAAAGTTTAGAGTTTAGAGTTTAAAGTTTAAAGTTTAAAGTTTAGGGGCTCTTTTGATTTTTTCGATAGAAATTATGAGCTTGTGTCACAAAAACAAAATATAGACATGAAAGACGTAAAGACGGCGCTTCTGGAGCGCACGAGCGTGCGCCGCTACGAGCGCGAGGCGATTCCCGCCGAAACGATGGAATTCATCTACAAAGCTGTGGAAAACACTCCGACAAGCTATAACGGCCAGCAATTTTCTGTGATCGACATCGATGACCATGAGCTGAAGCTGAAGCTCTATGAGCTCACCGGACAGAAACAGATAAAGACCTGCAACAGGCTTCTGATCTTCCTTTCGGATTATAACAAGATCCGTCTTCTTGCCGACAAGAAAGGACTCGACATGCCGGAGTTTACCGACACGATGGACGGCGTGACGATCGGCATCATCGACGCCTCCCTGGCGATGATGAGCGCTGTTGTGGCCGCCCAGGCAGCAGGCCTCGGCTCCAACTGCATCGGCTATCTGCGCACCGTCGACCCGGCCGCCGTGGCCGAACTGCTCAAGCTCCCTAAAGGGGTGTTTGTGGTGTGCGGTCTCGCCCTCGGCGTTCCCCGCGAGCAACCCGACCTCAAGCCGAAGCAGGGGGATTCGCTCGTGTTCCACCACAACTGCTACCGCCAGGACAGCGAGGCAATGACCGCCGAACTCGAAGAATATGACGAAGTTGTGAAGCATTACAACCGCACGCGCGCCGGAGGCACCACCGAAAACGACTGGGTGGCCCATATCCTCGACTATTACCGCCACGCCATGTCTTACCGGATCCTCGACTATCTCCGCGCCCAGGGCTACGATATCAAGAAATAACAGCATAAAAGGGAATCGAAATAATACTTGGCTTTTGCCGACCGTCGGTCGGCAAAAGCCAAGCTACTGACTATGATAAAATTTCTCAGGAACGAGAACGGGTTTGTGGAACACAGCGAATGGCAGCCGTATTGCTGGGTCAATGTGGAGTGCCCCGACGCCGACGATGTCAGGATGCTCCTCGACGACTTCGGTATGCCCGCCGAGTTTCTCGACAGCGTGGCGGATATCGACGAGCGGCCCCGCGCCGAACGGAACGGCGCCTGGAAACTCATCATCCTGCGGGTTCCGGTCAGAAGCAAGGAGGGGAGAACCCCTTTTATCACCGTGCCGATCGGAATCGTCACCAACAACGAGATCGTGGTGACCATCTGCTATCATTACACCGAACTGATCCCCGACTTCATCAACCACACCCGCCGCAAGGGAATCGCCATCACCTCCGAAGCCGACTTCATCCTGAGGCTCATCTACAGCTCCACCTATTGGTTCCTGACCTATCTGAAAGAGATCAACCGCACGATCGCGGCTTCAGAAACCCAGCTGGAGAGAAGCGTGCGCAACGAAGACCTGCTGCGCCTGATGATGCAGCAAAACACTCTTGTCTACTTCAACACGTCGATCCAGGGAAACGAGGTGCTTCTCGGCCGGGTGAGACACATCTACAACCAGAGCTACGACGCCGACCTGCTCGAGGATGTCGAAATCGAGCTTAGCCAGGCGTCGAACACAGTGAAGATCTACACCCAGATCCTTGCCGGAATGCTCGATTCCTTCGAGTCGATCATCAGCAACAACGTCAACGACATAATGAAAAAGATGACCGGCATCTCGATCGTGCTGATGATACCGACTCTGGTGGCGAGCTTCTACGGCATGAACGTCGAGATCAGCTATGGCAACCATGCATGGGTACTCCCGGCGATAGTCTGCGCCTCGCTCTGCCTGTCGGGGATAGTCTATTGGCTTCTGCGCCGTTTCCGCTGGCTCTGATCTCTTTACGCGGCCTCAGTCATTGTCGCGGCCTCAGTCATTGTTGCGGCCTCAGTCATTGTCGAGGAAGGTGGCGAACGGGGAGGCGAGGGGAATGTATTCTCCCCGGTCGGGATTGGCATAGAGGGAGAACTTCAGTGCGTCGTCGCAGCGCTGCCGCTGTTCGGCCTCGTCGCCCAGTCCGAAATGCATCGGGAAGAAATGGGCCACGTTGAACTCCCTGACGAAAATCCGGGCGCCGGTGAAGTAATCCTTGCCGAGGCGCGAGTCGACCGGAAAGAATGCGAAGTCTATACAGCGTTTTTCAGGCGGGGGCACCTCACCGGAGTCGCCGGCGAAACTTTCGGCTACGCTGCGCAGGCAGGCGCGGTAATCCCCCATAGCCTTGCGGATCTCCTGCTCGCTGCTCTCCTCGAGCCATATCCAGGCGTTGAGGTCGCCGGCGTGGAAAATGCGTTTTCCTCCGGCGATGACCATATAGCTGTTGCCGATATCGGTTGAAGGAAAGGCGCTTATGCTAATATCCCCTTGCGAGAATCTCTCGCCGGGAAGCAGGCGAACCAGACGCTCCGGATCGACGCGAGGCCCGTGATAGACCGAAGTCGGGCTCGCGATGTGGCGGCAGCGCTTCCAGACATCGTTGCTCACTATGAAGCGCGCGTCGGCGAAATGCTCCGCCCAACCGAAAATCTCCGGATTGTAATGATCCTTGTGGCCGTGGCTCACAAGCAGATAAAGCGGTTTTTCCTCCGGCAGACGTCTGATGAATTCCGGAATCTCTCCCCGCGACTTAGAGCCCGAGTCGGAAGGATCGCGCCAATAGTCGAAAATGAAATTCGCTTCCGGAAATTCCAGAAGAAAGCATGAATGCCGGATATATGTGATTTTTGCCATAACGATATGTTCTTAATGCGGCTGGTGAAACCTTTCCCTGATGTTAAAACGTTTAAAACGTTTAAAAGTAAAAATAGTAAAAAAGAGTGGAATTGATTGGCAAGAAGGCAGTTTTTTAGTAATTTTGCATTTGCCAATCGGGAAATAGACCTTGTTCATGATAACTGCATCAGCAAAAAAACGCGAGAACATCGCGGAATATCTGCTCTATATGTGGCAGATAGAAGACTTGATCCGCGCCAACGGACTTGACATCGACAAAATTCAGGAGAATATAATCGACCGCTATGCCGGCCTGAGCGATCAGCAGCGCAAGGAAATGCGCGAATGGTATGAGAGCCTGATCGACATGATGCGCATGGAGGGGGTGGAGAAGAGCGGCCATCTGCAGCTCAACCGCAACACCCTGTCGGATCTCGAGGATCTTCACCGCCGTCTGCTGAAAGATCCCCGCTATTCGAAATATTCCGCGGCTTTCTACGACGTTCTCCCGATCATAGTAGAACTGAGGGCCAAGAGCGGCGACAAGGCGGTCGACGAGATAGAGACCTGCTTCAATTTCCTTTACGGCATCCTGATGCTGCGCCTTCAGCAGAAGGAGATCTCCGCCGACACGTCAGAAGCCCTGAAGAGGGTGACCAAATTCCTCGCCACGCTCGCGGCTTATTATAAAAAAGATTACAACAACGAGCTGGAATTTTCCGAATGATCCGGCTGTCGCCTTCCCGCCCGGCATAATGCCCGCCCGGCTTTCCCGGAAGAGGCGACTTGCAAACGATAAAAACACAACACAATATATGAAGATATTAGTGACCGGCAGCTATGGCCAGCTTGGCAATTCGCTGCGCAAAATTTTCGAGAATGATCCGTCGCTCGACGTGACCTACACCGATTACGACACGCTCGACATCACCGACCGCAAGAGCGTGGACCGTTTTCTGAGCGACAACAAGTTTGATATCGTGGTCAACTGCGCCGCCTATACGGCAGTCGACAAAGCCGAGACCGACGAAATCCTCGCCTCGAAGCTCAACACCCAGGCCGTGGGGAATCTCGGAGAAGCCGCAGCCGCCAACGGCACAAAGGTGATCCACATCTCCACCGACTATGTTTTCTCGGGCCAGGGCTACCGCCCATACGCCGAGAACGACGAGCCTTATCCCCAGGGAATCTACGGGCGCACCAAGCTCGAAGGGGAGGGTCTGCTCAAATCCTTCTGCCAGGACGCGATGATCATCCGCACCGCCTGGCTCTATTCCGAATATGGCAAGAACTTCGTGAAGACGATGCTCAGGCTTGCCGAAGACCACGACGAACTGCGCGTGGTCTGCGACCAGATCGGCACTCCGACCTATGCCGGCGACCTGGCCGAAGCCATCTATCAGATCGTGAAGCATGACAGCTGGCACCCCGGCATCTACCACTTCACCGACGAGGGCGTCGCCTCCTGGTATGACTTCTCCGTGGCCATCTTCCGCGAGGCAGGCAAGAAGGTGAAGGTAAATCCGGTGCCGACATCGGAATATCCCACTCCCGCCAAGCGTCCGCTCTATAGCGTATTGAGCAAGCAGAAAATAAAGAGCAAATTCGGCATCGAGATCCCTTACTGGCTCGATTCGCTGAAGAAATGCATCGCAATTCTCGAAACTGAGAACAAGGAGGCATGAGCGACGAACTGAACAAAGAGATAGCCCGCCGCCGCACGTTTGCGATCATCTCCCATCCTGACGCCGGAAAGACCACCCTGACCGAGAAGCTGCTCCTCTTCGGAGGCGCCATCCATGTGGCCGGCGCGGTGAAGAGCAACAAGATCAAGAAAACCGCCACTTCCGACTGGATGGAGATCGAGAAGCAGCGCGGCATCTCGGTTGCCACCTCCGTGATGGGCTTCAACTACGGCGACTACAAGATCAACATCCTCGACACCCCGGGCCACCAGGATTTCGCCGAGGATACATTCCGCACGCTGACCGCTGTCGACTCGGTCATCATCGTGGTCGACGCCGCGAAGGGCGTCGAGACGCAGACCCGCAGGCTTATGGAAGTCTGCCGAATGAGACGCACCCCGGTGATCATCTTTGTCAACAAGATGGACCGCGAGGGGCGCGATCCCTTCGATATCCTCGACGAGCTCGAGAAAGAGCTCAAGATCGGAGTGCGTCCGCTCACATGGCCGATCAACATGGGAGAGCGTTTCAAAGGTGTCTACAACATCTATGAGCAGGGGCTCGACCTTTTCACTCCGTCGAAGCAGACGGTGAGCGAGCGCGTGGAGATCGACGATGTCAACTCGCCGCTCGTCGACGAGCTTGTCGGCGCCGACAACGCCTCGAAGCTCCGCGAAGACCTCGAACTGATCGAAGGCGTCTATCCAGAATTCGACACCGACGCTTACCTGCGCGGCGAGATGGCGCCGGTGTTCTTCGGTTCGGCGCTCAACACATTCGGCGTCAAGGAGCTCCTCGACACCTTCGTGAAGATAGCTCCCGCCCCGCGTCCGATCATGGCCCAGGAACGCGAGGTGAAGCCCGAGGAAGAACAGTTCACCGGCTTCGTCTTCAAGATCCACGCCAACATGGACCCCAACCACCGCAGCTGCATCGCCTTCGTGAAGGTATGCTCCGGAAAATTCGAACGCAACGTCTATTACCGCCACGTGCGTCAGGACAAGCAGATGCGCTTCGCCGCCCCGACCGCCTTCATGGCCCAGAAGAAGAATATCGTCGACGAGGCTTATCCCGGTGACATCGTCGGCATTCCCGACACCGGCAACTTCAAGATCGGCGACACGCTCACCGGCGGCGAACTGCTCCATTTCAAAGGATTGCCCTCGTTCTCTCCCGAGATGTTCAAATATATCGAGAACGCCGACCCGATGAAGTCGAAGCAGCTCGACAAGGGAATCAACCAGCTGATGGACGAAGGTGTGGCCCAGATGTTTACCAATCAGTTCAACGGCCGCAAGATCATCGGCACCGTCGGCCAGCTGCAGTTTGAGGTTATACAGTATCGTCTGCTGCATGAATACGGTGCGCAGTGCCGCTGGGAGCCGATCAGCCTCTACAAGGCCTGCTGGGTGGAGAGCGACGACGAAGAGGCGATGGCCGCCTTCAAGAAGCGCAAGCATCAGTTCATGGCGGTCGACAAAGAGGGACGCGATGTCTTCATGGCCGACAGCAACTATGTGCTCCAGATGGCGCAGAATGACTTCCCGAAAATCAAGTTCCACTTTAGCTCCGAGTTCTAAGCTGCTGAAATACGGTAGATTAGGGAGTTAAACTTAAATAAGAAATTTAAGGCCGTTTCAGGTGAATTGAATCCTGAGACGGCCTTTGCTTTTGTCGGGCCGGAGCGGGTGGTAGGGATGAAGCCGCCGGTTGCCGGGGAAGGTATATAAAAAACATAAGCGCCTCACGGCGCTTATGTTTTCCGGCCAGCCTCGAATCAATTCGCGACATAACCGTGGGTCCTAATTCTAATTTTAACTATTAATCCATAACTTTACTAATGCAACAATAAATTGTCAATGAAACGATATATGCGATTTACTACTTTCTCTGCCTTCGGCGGAGCAACATCCGTTGCCCCGTTTGAAGCATTGCAAAATTACAAAACTCTTGACAAACTGCAAAACGATTGAATTAAAAAATTAACATCTGACGGGGTCAGTTATGTTAAATATTTTTAAATGGGCTGATATGTAGCATAAAATGGTCAAATGTGCGCATCAGAATATGCTTTACAAGCGATTTCAAGCCAGTCAACTTTGTCGATATTGCAGCTTGTGCGTTCTGCAGCCGTTTGCGTCACCGAGATTATGCCGTGGGAAAGGCACCATTCGTCGGTGGCTGTATTGTCGGGTTCGAGGTTTTCATATTTTCCGGTCAGCCAATAGAACTTATGTCCGTTGGGGTCGGTATATTCCCGGTATTCGTCGTTCCAGTTGCCGCGGCAGGGGACGGCTACTCTCATCTCTTTTGGTGTCGAGGGGATGTTCGGCACGTTGACGTTGAGGCAGACGTCGCGGGGGAGTCCGCGCTTCAATGTCTCGGCCACGAGCAGGTCGATGGCGTCGAGGCAGGGGGAGAAATCGGCTTCCGGGTCATGGTCGGTGAGCGAAAAACCGATTGAGGGGATACCGAACACGGCTCCCTCCATAGCTGCGCCCATCGTGCCGGAGTAAAGCACGTTGACTGCGGCGTTCGATCCATGGTTGATTCCGGCCACCACCAGGTCGGGACGGCGGCCGAGGATATGGTGCATCGAGAGTTTGACGCAGTCGACCGGGGTGCCGTTGACGGCAAACATGCGTGCGCCGTTGTAGTCGGGCTGCTCCAGGATGCGGAGAGGGGAATTGATGGAGATGGCCATTGACTGGCCGGAGTGGGGATATTGGGGACAGACGGCCACGACATCGCCGAATTTCACCAGCCTGTCGATGAGCACGTGCACTCCCTTGGCCGTATAGCTGTCGTCGTTGCTTACCAGTATTAAAGGTCTCATATATGATGCTCTTTTAGAGTGTTTATAAGAATTTATCTTCAGAAATAAACCGATTAGTGTTATGGTTTGAGTCTCTTTTTGCCGAGGAGATAGCGCGAGGCTATGGCCGACTTGCGGGTGCCGGGCACGCGCTTCCAGAAGCTTTCGGCCGGGAGGTCGGTATATTGGCGGCGCATGCGGCGGAAATCGCCGTGGGCCTTTATCACAGCCTTTGCGTTGGGAATGTCTCCTTTGATAAGATACATTCCGAAGGCGAGCGAATCGGCGAGCCGGCGCCAGAAGAGTTTCCTTCTCCCTTCTCCCCGCGGCAGGTTCTTATGGAGCAGGAGGAGATTGTTCCGGAAATTGAGATATGTCTTTTTTGGATTTCCCTGCTCGAGAGATGCTCCGCCGAGATGGAACACCATCGAATCGGAGATTGCACAGACGCGTTTACCGGCCCTGATCACGCGGCAGCAGAGGTCGATTTCCTCCATGTGGGCGAAGAAGAGGGGGTCGAGTCCGCCGAGGTCGAGATAGAGGCGGCGGGGCATGGTGAGGCAGGCTCCCGAAGCCCATGCCACGTCGACCGGCTCTCCGTCGTATTGGCCGCGGTCTTCTTCAGTGACGTCGAAAAGGCGGCCGCGGCAGTAGGGATAGCCCAGGGCGTCGAGATATCCACCGGCCGCTCCGGCATATTCGAAGCAGTTGCGGGAGCGGAGGCTCATGATTTTCGGTTGCACGGCTCCGACGTCGGGGTTACCCTTCATGAAGGCGAGGATCGGCTGCCACCAGCCGGGGGGGACCTCCACGTCGGAATTGAGGAGCGTCACGTAGGGATGGTCGATTGCGGCTATGGCGCGGTTATAGCCTTCGGCGAAACCGTAGTTGCGCTCGAAAGTGATGAGGCGCACGTCGGGGAAATTGCTGCGCATCCATTCCACCGAATCATCGTCGGAGCCGTTGTCGGCCACGATGAGTTCCACTTCGGATCCCGAAGTGTTGGCCACTGCCGCCGGAATAAAACGTTCGAGCAGGCTGCGGCCGTTCCAGTTGAGGATTATTACTGCTAATTCCTTCACTTTATTGACTTTAATTATTTTTCGCCCCGGTCGAAATCGAGCGGAGTGTAGAACCAGAAATGGCGTCCGGCCCGCGAGAATGGGATTTCGATCATTTTCTCGCCGCCGATGAGAAGCACGCGGTGATGGCCGCAGACAGTCCAGATGTCGGTCACCGGGAAATTGAAGCTGAAAGGAGAGATGTAGGAATCTCCGATTTTCACAGGATGCGACATCGAGGCGTAAGGGAGGGAGGCGGCGGCCGTAGGGAGGATCACCGGAGTGTTGGCGTTTGCGTAGAAAAGGCCCATCTTGAGTCGATAGCCGGTGTCGTCTTCATCGGGGACGGCGTGCAGCTTCCGCATGGTCCACCAGGGGAGATCCGGCTCGCGGATATAGTCGTAGAATATCACTCCGTCACGCGACCGGCCGAGGAGTTCCACCACGTCGCGGGTCTGGGCGGTGAGGACCGCCTGCCAGCGTTCGAGGCCGATATAGTGCATTATCACGAGGGCGGCGAAGAGAGGGGAGAGGATAAGGTTTGCCGGGCGCGGAATCCGCAGGCCGCCTTCGGCCACCATGATGGCCAGCGCGAG
>SAMEA3663118__coassemble_175_pt1 | contig 27197 bp, 18 predicted proteins | sample SAMEA3663118__metabat2_high_PE_005 | metagenome-assembled genome bin SAMEA3663118 (sample SAMEA3663118) | pig gut metagenome | biome: pig gut; feature: pig-associated habitat; material: faeces | place: Denmark | collected 2012 | reverse complement strand
TATCGGGGCGCGCTCGGGACTTACACCCGTTAGATTATGCCCATGTCGGGCGAACCACAAAAAAGGTCGCAGTCAGTGAACTGCGGCCTTTTTTATAACCACTTTAGAATGTTCAGGTATCTGTTTGATTGCTAACTGGAGAGAGCGCAATGTTAATAGATTTCAACAATCAGTATAGATACACAAAATCCTACATCCCGGATTCATTCGATCCGGAATGCAGTATGCTGTGATTTTGCTGGCAGGGCTAACCTACCCGGCGGTGTAAGTTGGTTTCTTTATTTGCCGGAGGGATTCTCCTTTTCGTGGTTATATCCCACCATGAAGCGGCATTGATCCTGAAGCGTCAGATTGTTCGGGAAACATTTTTTCGGGAGATAGAGCATTACCTCTCTCATCATTTTCTCGAAATTAACCTTTACCACAGGATCGGCGATTTTCTCAACATTCGACGCGGAAATTTCTACCAATTCGGGAAAGATTTCCGCAGGGGAAACGTTTGCCTTATTGATATATTTTCCGGCGAAATCGATGTTGGGATCAGCCGTGTTTTGAAGTTCCTCCATATAAGCGAACAATCTTCCACAAAGATAGCCCGCATTTCTATTGTGAATGTCAATCATCTCTGTAAATGCATTTTCAGAAAAAATCAAAATCGGAATATGAGTCTTGATAGTAAAAAAGGAAACATCTTCTCGATGTCTCCCTTTCATGTCAAAATTCATAAATCCATGTTGCCTTGGAAAGACTCGAACTCTCACAAACGGAACCAGAATCCGGTGTGCTACCATTACACCACAAGGCAATGTTTTAGTCCGTCGCTTCGAACTGTCTCGGGGTTGTTCCCTTTTGACACTGCAAAATTAGTGCTTATTTTTGATTCCACCAAATTTTCGTCCTTATTTTTTTACTTTTTTTCGAATTTTTTTTTGCAGTGCAGTCGGGAAAACGGGCAATTCAGTTCTTATCATTCTGTCGGTGTGGATGTTGAACCACCCGGAGCGTCTCCGCGCGATTTATAGTCGATGATGTTGATATCACCACCTTTTTTATATTTTTTGCCGTCGGCACCCTTCGCCTCGATCACATAATAGTAAACGCCCGACTTAACTTTCTTACCTTTATACTTGCCGTCCCAGCCGAGACTCGGGTCGCTGAAATGGTAAAGAAGGTTGCCGTAGCGGTCGAATATCGAGCAGTCGAATGAAAGCAATGAGCGGTAGCCAACCTTCCATTCGTCGTTGATGCCGTCGTCGTTGGGAGAAAAGGCGTTGGGAATCCGAAGTTCCGACGAACCGATTCCTACAGTGTAGACATCGCCATAGGCTTCGCAGCTGCCGTCGTTGTTGCTCCCGACGAACCTTACGTAATAGGTTCCCTCCTCATCGAAGGTATAGTCGAGGTCCTGCTGGTTGAACCTGTATGTGATGTATTCGAAATTCTCGTCGTCGGCTATCTGCCATTCTTTATGAATGACCGCATCGGTTACAAAGGCCCGGAACGATATGTCGGCCGGCGCTGAACCTCCGAGATCGTAAGTCCTTTCCTCGCGGATAATGTTCGAACCCGTTTCCGAGTCGTCATCGGGAAGATTGGTCTGCTCGGCGGAGGTGTGCACCTCAAGACCATTCGCAATCACCGTAGGCGAAACGACGCTCTCCCCCATCCCCCATTCTTCAAGGAAACGGTCGCCTGAAATGGTGAACTCCGTGTCGCAATAAATCGGAGGATTGATCATAATCGGATTGGAGAGATGCGAAAGCACTTTCTCCTGCTCCTGAGGATCATAGTTTTCAGACTCTTCGTTCCAAACGAGAGTATTGTAGCTTACCTTTATGTCGCGGCTAAGCTCGCGCTGGCGTCCGTCGATGGTATAATAATAGATCGGTTCGCCGCTCCCTGAGGTAGATATGCGAGTATTGTCGCATTCCTGTTCGGGATAAGCCGATGCGCCGGTCAGAGTCAGCCTGTGGGAAAGATAGCCGATGAGCCAGATGTATGTGGCGCGGTCACCGTCTTGCAGAATATATCCCATTTCGCACTGCGGGTTGTCGATATATGCCGTCGTCCCGTTGTTGACCACGCCGACCGGTTCGGCATACCCTCCGCCGAGATTGCTGTAGCGCATGGCGGTAAGATTCCCTTTCGTGCCGGAAATCACCATTCTCGACAACTCCGCGGCGCTATAGGCCACGTATATATGATCGAGACCGGTGCTTTTCTCCGGAGTCACGCTGATGACAGTGTGGGTCTGGCCTTCAAACGATATTTCGAGCGCGTTCGCTTCCGCGGCTGATGCCAGCGCGAGAAGGGAGCATATTTTAAGCGATAAGGATAATTTCATACTATTAAAACGCTCCTCATTCTCCATTATTTCTTTCAGGAGCGGCCAATGCAGGATTTTCCGGTCGGACAGGCCACGGGAAATTGGAAGGATTCAGGGTGAGATGGATGTTCTTATGTCCCATCCGCACCTCGACATATTCCGTCAGCCTCTTTCTTTCGGTAGGATTCAACCCTTCCGGAGCGTTTACGAAGACCATGTTGACCGTGTCGACACTCGGGTAATCCACAGCCGAAGCCACCATCTGCGAGAGAGCTATGTCGCGGATCGTCGGGAACAATACTTTGATTTCCGGAGTGATCCTTACGCTTTCGTCGGTGAACTGTTTGTGGAGTGCCACCATCGCTTTCAGAGAGTCTATCTCCATTTGCCTGTCGGCAATCTCGGATTGCATGAGCTGATAGAACTTGTCGGCGCTCTCCTCTTTATATGAGCTGTTGTCGAGCGAGAAACCCTGCTTGATGTTCAGGATCGTTCCTCCGAGTCCAAGGGAATCGAGTTTGTTGACCATTGCCAACTGCAGCGAATCTTTCGGTAGCGCCTCGCCGATAAGCGTAACGTCGATATAGCGTTTTCCTCCGTCTACATATTCCTTATGGCTAAGAAGCTGAGTGTTGGGGAAAACCATCTCTTTCTGCACGAAGGCGTCGGCCTTCTGGAGGAAGATGCTGTTGCTTATCATCACCACTGTGAGATAGACAGAGATCCCGACCATGGCCACAATTACGGAATAGGCGATGGTCTGCACCCGTTTTGCGCGTTTTTCATTCTGATAGACCATATGTTTGAACTTCATCAGTTTCACCCCAATCCAGGTTGCCACGAGGATGAAGATCATGTTGGTGAGGAAGAGATAGAGGGCTCCGAGGAAAAATTTCATCTGGAGTGTGGCGAGGCCGTAGCCGGCCGTGCAGAGAGGAGGCATGAGAGATGTGGCGATCGCCACTCCCGGAAGCACCTGCCCTTTGTTTTTCGCCGCGATGCTTAGAATGCCGGCCGCTCCGCCGAAGAGGGCCACGAAAACGTCGTAGATCGATGGGGAGGTGCGGGCAAGCAGCTGGCTTGAACCCTCATATTGCGGTGAGATGAGAAAATAGAGCGCGGAAGCGAGCAGCGATCCAATCACGGCCGCCGATATATTTTTCAATCCTTTTGAAAGGAGGTTGAAATCCTGGATGCCGATGCCGAGCCCCATGCCGATGATCGGGCCCATCAGCGGAGATATGAGCATGGCGCCGATTATGACGGCCACAGAGTTGGTGTTGAGCCCGAGCGAGGCGATGAATATCGCGAAGATCAGGTTCAGCAGCTGGCTACCCTTGAACGACACCGACGAACGTATGCTTGCCTCTATGTCGGCCTGCGATTCAAGATCGTTTTTGACGTTGAAGTAGCGGCCGAGATTTTTCAGCAACGTCTTGAATCTATCCTTCACCGACATTGCGGATGTTTCCGAAGAGGAAGAAACAGATGCTGTGCCCGTCGTTTTATTCTCGTTGGCAATGGCCGATATATCTTTTGATGGTTCTGAATTCATGTTTTTGAAAGTTTGGTCAGAGTGAAATCAAGTGAATAGTCACATAGTATCAACAATCCGAACTGAAAAATTATCGAACCGTTGTCGAAATAGTCACCCTATATATGCTAAAAGCTCCTAAAAGGAAATATTGAAATTTGCAGAGACGGTTTTTTTACACTAAATTTGCATAATGTGCGGACTCGGTGCGCACCTTCAACAGAGAAACACTTTTATCACCCGTATGGCTACAATAGATCTCAAGGGACTCGGAGTGGCGCTGATCACTCCCTTCCGCAAAGATAAAAATATAGATTTCAAGGCGCTGGCCAATATGGTCGACTATATTGTCGACAATGGCGCGGATTATATAGTGGTGCTCGGCACCACTGCCGAGACTCCCACCCTTTCCGAAGAGGAGAAGTGCGAAGTTAGGCGTTTTGTCGTGGGGAAGAATGCCGGCCGGGTTCCTCTTGTGGTCGGTTTCGGCGGCAACAACACGATGCGCCTTGTGGAAGAGATCAAATCAGCCGATCTTTCCGGTTTCTCGGCCATATTGTCGGCTGCGCCCTATTATAACAAACCGTCGCAGGAGGGAATTTATCAACATTTTCGCGAAGTTGCGCTCAATTCCGAGCTTCCGGTAGTGCTTTATAATGTGCCGGGACGAACGGGCATCAATATCAAAGCGTCGACCACTCTCCGGCTTGCTCACGAATTTGAGAATATCATCGGCATCAAGGAGGCTTCGGGCGATTTCAAGCAAATCGAGGAAATCATCAACCACAAGCCTGAGATGTTTCAGGTTGTGTCGGGCGATGACGCTCTTACCTATCCTCTGATTTCGCTCGGCGCCGTCGGAGTGATTTCTGTAGTCGGCAACGCCTTCCCTTCGGAATTCGGCAAAATGGTGAGGCTCTGTCTCGACGGCAATTTCAAGGAAGCCCTGCCTATCCATTACAGATTCTCGAGGCTTTATGACGAACTCTTCGTCGACGGCAATCCGGCAGGAGTTAAATCCCTGCTCCATTCTATGGGAATGATAGAAAATGAACTCCGCCTTCCGCTTGTGCCGACCAGAATGGAGACCGGCGACGAACTTCGCAATATCCTCGCCGAACTGATGCACCGTAATGATTGATCCGGCTACAGTTCAGCGCATCAAGGACACCGCCGACATCGTCGACGTGGTGAGCGATTACGTCCATCTGATAAAGCGGGGCGCCAACTATATGGGGCTCTGCCCTTTCCATAACGAGCGAACGCCATCCTTCTCTGTCAACAGAAGGAAAAATTTCTGCTATTGCTTCTCTTGCAAAAAAGGGGGATCTCCGGTCAACTTCATAATGGAAAAGGAGGGGCTCACCTATTACGAGGCCCTGCTTCATCTGGCCAAGAAATATGGCATAGAGGTGGTGGAAAAGGAGCTCACCGATGATGAGCGCAAGCGCCAGTCGGAACGAGAGGCGATGCTCCTTGCCAATGAATGGGCCATGCAGCAGATGGAATCCGACCTACGCGACACCGACGAAGGACGCGACATAGGTCTCGCCTACTTCACGCAGCGTCGTGTCACCGACGAAGCGATCAAGGCGTTCCATCTCGGATATGCCATCGACAATGGTCGCCATCTCGTCTCAAAAGCGCGCTCTGCCGGATATGATGTCGAAGTCCTGAAGAAGCTTGGGCTTATCGGCGTCTCCCAGGAGGGCGGCAGGGAATACGACCGTTTTAGAGGAAGGGTGATTTTTCCGATTCTTAACACAGCCGGAAAGACTATCGCTTTCGGCGGCCGCGACCTTAAAGGTGGACTGGCAAAATATATAAATTCACCGGAATCCGACCTTTATAAGAAGAGCAACGAGCTTTACGGAATCTTTCAGGCCCGCTCGGCAATTGTCAACGAGAACAAATGTTATCTCGTGGAGGGGTACATGGACGTTATCGGAATGTGGCAGTCGGGAATGAAGAATGTGGTGGCATCCTCCGGCACGGCTCTGACCGACGGCCAGATAGCCATGATCCATCGTTTCACCGACAACATCACCCTAATTTATGATGGTGACGCCGCCGGCATCAAGGCGTCGCTCCGAGGCATCGACATGCTTCTGAACCATCGGCTGAACGTGAAGGTGCTCCTGCTGCCCGACAATGACGATCCCGACTCGTTTGCCAAAAAGCATACGCCCGACGAGTTCCGGGAGTATGTGGCAACCCACGAGACGGATATCATCCGGTATAAGGCAAACGTGATGCTCGCCGACATAAAAAATGATCCGCAAAAAAGGATCTCCGCAGTCAACAGCGTGGTGGAATCCATAGCCCATATTCCGGATCCGGTGTCGCGAGATGTCTACGTGCAGGAATGCAGCTCGATTCTCGGTATCCCCGACACCACGATAGCAAAATCAGTGGCGCGGGCGCGCGCCGTGCTTGTCGACAAATATAAGAAGGAACGCGAGTGGAAACGGGTTGCGTCAGATGCCGTAACCCGGCAACAGCCCGCCCCTCCCGCGCAGCAAGGGGGCGGAACTACGGGTGCGCCGAATGTCGGTGTCGTGACCGCGCAGCAGCAGAGTGACCAATCGTCGCAACCAATGATTGTCGGGCCTCAGCAACGGCCGCAACAGGGAATTGCCGCTTCGCATGATGCCTTCTATCCTCTCGAACGCCAGGTGATGAAATATTGCGTGCGCTATGGTTTTTTGCGTTGCGTGATGTTGATTGACGAAAACGGCAATGCTTCGGGAGAATCGCTCGATGTGGTGGATTATGTAAGCGAAGAGTTGAAAGCCGACTCTATTACTTTCGGAATGTCGGTCTACAACCGTATCCTTTCTTTGCTTATCGACATGAAAGAGGAGTTCGCAAGATATATGGAACATGAAAATGCCAATATAGACGAAGAACTCAATCGGATGCGAAAAGAGGGGTTCGACAAAATTGCCGCTGAAGATCTGACGGTGTCGCAGATTGACTCCAAAGAGAAGAAACTGGAGGAAGAGCTATCCCGGATTCGTCAGGAAAAGATTATGGAGCTGACCCGCGACTATCCGGGGCGCCAGCTTGCCAGCCATGAGGATGACGAAGTCCGCAACGCGGCGCTCGATTTGCTCAGGGAGCGCCATCAGCTCAGCGCGATCTATATGAAAGATGGTTCGGCGGAAAAGATTGAAGACAGGCTGCATATCCTCGTGCCCCGTGCCGTAGTGGAATGGAAAAGCGAACTGCTGAATCTTCAGCTCAAGGAATTGCTGAAGAAATTCCATGACATTTCCGGCCATGGTGACCTTGAGGAGGAGCGTCGTCTGCAGATGCAACTCAATTCGCTGATGAAACTGCGTTCGGAGGTGGCCAAGAATATCGGCGAGAGAATCCTTCAGCCCGACCGCAAATAATTCTATCCGCAAACAATTCTAACTAATAAGACGACGGACCTCGGATATAAACTCCTCATCGTCCATGTCAAAGGGAAGCCAATGGATTTTGGTTCCCCGCTTTTCCATGCCCCGGAACCATGTCATCTGGCGCTTGGCAAACTGGTGGATTGCGGTTTCCAGATCGTGCACCATCTCATCGTATGAAATCCGGCCTATTGCATAAAGGGTGACAAACTTGTATTCCAGACCGTAATAAATGAGATCTTCAGCTTTGACACCGCTTTCGATAAGGCCTTTAATCTCTTCGACCATCCCTTCGTCGAGCCGTGCGTGAAGACGGCGCGTGATCAAGGAGCGTCGCACGTCGCGTGGCAAATCAATCCCTACAACCAGGCAGTCGAGCGGTTTGGCGCTATCGCGGCCGACGGAGGCCGCTTCTTCCGGATGCTGCCGGTAATATTCCTGGATTTCTATAGCTCTTATAGCCCGTTTTGCAGTGTCGGTGTCGGTGGTGTTGTGGAGTTCCTTGTATCCTGAAAGAATGGCGGTGAGCTCTTCGAGGCTTTTTCCTGCGAGAGACTCACGCAATGATTTGTTTTCCGGAACGTCGGGTAGCTGAACGCCTCTCACTGCGTTCTCGACATACATTCCCGTGCCACCGCAAATCACAGGGATTGCGCCGCGCTGCTGAATATCGTCGTAAGCCTTTCTGAAATCCTTGAGATAACGGTGGAGATTATATTTCTCGCCGGCGTCGGCTATGTCAATCAGGTGATACGGGATTTCGCAATATTCCTCGATATCCTTGCCGGTGCCTATATTCATGCCGCGGTAGACCTGTCGCGAATCGGCAGAGATTATTTCGCCGCCAATCTCCCGAGCGAGCATTACCGCGCGGCGTGTCTTGCCCGATGCGGTCGGCCCGACGATTGCTACTGACGACTTTCCCATTCTCCGTTGTTTTTCTTGCCGAAACGTTTATGCCACCATTGGCGGATATGGAATCCTCGAGTGTCAGAATTGAACATCGAGATCCTTATCCATTTGTCGTCCTGGAAATCGTAGTTGTTCTTCCGGATGTCGACGAGGTCATAAGTCGGGGTGTAGGATTTAGCTTTTATCTTCCGATAGCCTCGTTCGTCAAAAAGTTTCTGGGTTATGATGATGGTAGTGATGCGCGTGATGTCTGACAGTAACGTCTTCGAAAGCCCCGTGGGACATTCGTTATAGACCATTTTCACGAAATCGAAGTCAAGCCATTCGCCGTTGAGCTTCATCACCGGGCACACTCCATCTTCCGGATTCACAAAATAGGCATACCGGAGAAGACGGTGCTTCATCATGTCTTGCGAGCGGCGTCCGAAGAGGAAACGGAGTTCTCCATCGCGAATCCCGCTCATACGCATCGCTATGTCGCGCACCTCCTGGGTGGTGATACCGTTCACATTTCGCTTTGTGACAAACGGAGTGTCTGTTATTTGGTTATTAGGTGTCGACGGGTCGGCGGTTTGCGCGTTGAGAAATATCTTGTTGCCGCAGATTATGTAGAAACGAAGATATGTCTTGGAGGTCATATCGGAAAGTTCTTCCTCAGTGATGATCTCTCCGTTTTCCTTCAGTTCAAGGTAGATGTTATAATATCTGGATGCGAAATAAAGAAGATCGAGCAAACAGAATATCAGATTGAGCCATAGGAAAACATACCAGTCGCGGCTGTTGATATTGATGTTGGCATAGACTCCGATATAATAAGCCCAAACCAAAACCGACAGGATGCCTGAAAGCCAGATCAGGTTGACAAGCTGATATTTTGATTCTGAGGCGAGGATCTCACCGAGTTTGCCGCGCTCGATTGCCAGTCCTTTCGTCAGTTTGCAGTCGGTGCAGATTGTCAGGTTGCTTCGGCGCAGATAGACGATCAGAAGTGTCACGAAGCAAATCGGGTCGAGCAGTAAGGCCGGAATATATGGGTCGGCAAAAAAGGATAGTTCCTGCGGAATCTTTATTAAGTTCCAGATGTTTAGAACATTCAGGATAATAGAGATGAAAGAATAGGATATCATGCAGAAGAAGAGAGAGTAAGGCACCATCACGCACGACGACTGCTTGCTCAGCTTGTTGTTGTAGACAAACGTGTAAAGCACAGCAGCGGAAATCAGGCCTACAATCGGAGAAAAGTAGAACGGCAGAAGCCTCGACAGGAAAAGACTTCCCATCAAGACAAGCAGACCGATCGCGAAATTCTTATATATCGCAATCAACTGCTGACCGTTTACTTTTTCCAGTTCTTTCATGCTGTTATAAGCTTATATCTTTTTCTATCTCTATCCTTCTTCCTTATTTCACCTCTTTCTCAAGGAAATCCATTATTTTACGGAAAAGCATTGTGCGGGCGTTGCACATTCCGAGGCTGTGCTCGAAACCTGTAAGCGCCATCATGTCGAATATCTTTCCTTCGTAGTTGAGCTTCGAGGTGAATTTCAACGTGTTGTAGAAATGCACATTGTCATCGCTTGTGCCCGACATGATAAGAAGGCGGGCCTTGAGATTGTCAGTGCGGTTGAGTGTCGAAGCTGCCGTATAACCCTGCTCGTTCTGCTGGGGAGTTGTCATGTAGCGCTCCGTATAAATCGAGTCGTAGAAACGCCAGTCGGTTACGGGCGCCATGGCGATTCCGGCTTTGAAACGGCAATTCGGGTCGGTGAGCTCCATAAGGGTCATATATCCGCCATAGCTCCACCCGAAGCATGCCGTGCGGTCGGCGTCGATATATGGTAGCGACGAGAAATAAGCGGCTCCTGCAAGCTGGTCGGCGGTCTCATACTGGCCCAGACGGCGATAAACCGAAGTGGCCCATTCGCGGTTGCGGTTGCCTGTGCCCCGTCCGTCGACTGCCGCTACTATGAATCCTTGGGAAGCGATATAGTAAACTCCTTCCATGCGCCAGCGGTTGGCTACCTCCTGGGAGTCGGGTCCGTTGTATTGAGTCATCAGCAGAGGATAACGCTTGGAGGCGTCAAAATCAGCCGGCTTGATAATGTAGGCGTCCATCTCCTCGCCGGCAGCGTTCTTCACTTTCAGAAATTCCTTGCGGGGTGCAGATGCATATTTGGCGGCATATTCCTCATTCTGCTCAAGCTTTACTACTGTTTTCCCCTTGTTGTTGCAGATGGAATATTGGTTGGGAGTGGTCGCGTTGCTGTAGTTGCGGAGATAGTATGAGAAATTCTTGCTGAACGATGCCGATTCCGTCCCTTTCCCGGGATTGAGCATCGTGACGTTGCCGTTGCGATCCACGCAGCTTACATTGCGGTTGATCGCGCCGTTCTGGGTGGTCTGGATGTAGCGGCATCCGTTTTTCGGATCGCGACCGTAATAAGCCGTCACGTTCCAGTTCCCTTTTGTCACTGTGCGCAGCAGATTGCCGCTGTAGTCGTATTCATAAAGATGGCGGTAACCGCTGCGTTCGCTTCCGATCACAAACGATGTCTCGCCATAATCCACCATCTGATAAGCCGTAGGATTCAGCCATGCCTCGCTCTTTTCCTGGAGCACGAGGTGCGCAACCGTCGAACCGGGATTCACCTTGTAAAGGCGCAAATCGTTCTGGTCTCTGTTGAGCACCATCACCATCAGGTCGCGGCCTGCTCCGTCGAATGAGAATGTCGGGATGTAGTTGCCGCTCAGAGGTAGATCCATCTTCTTGGTGGTGCGGTTGTCGATGTTGTAGGCATACATTTCGACTGAGGAATTCGGATATCCCGCAAGAGGATATTTATAAGAATATGCGGCGGGGTATTCGTCGCTCAGCGGATTTTCCTCGCAATAGCTTTTGTATTGGTCGAACGAATAGACAGGCACATCGCTCTCGTCGAAGCGGATATATGCCAGAGTATTGTCGTCGGCGCTCCATGCCATGGCAAAGTCCATGCCGAATTCCTCTTCGTATGCCCAGTCGGGTATGCCGTTGATGACTTTGTTGATTTCGCCGTCGGATGTGATGGCTTTGTCTGTGCCGTAATCAAGATTGGAGATGAAGATGTTGTTACCGCGCACGTAAGCGACACTGCGGCCGTCGTGAGAAATGACAGCCCCTCGCTGAGCGCCACCGGTGGAAACCCGCTGGAGAGTGGAACGCATCACATCGTAGACATAATATTCGGCTGTGAAAGACCTACGGTATATTTTAGTCGAATTGTTCCAAAGCAGAATCTTCTTTTCGTTGGGGCTCAAAGTGTATCCTTCAAAATCATCGATCTTTACGTCGCCTTTGACTCCGTCTAACGAAAAGAGCGTGGATATTTTCTGGCCGGTCTTATAACTGAAGACCTCTATCGATCTTCCGTCTTCAGAAATGGCGGCATAGGTGACTCCATCGTTGAGCGGAGTCATCTTCTTAACTCCCTCGGGCGATGTGATTGAAGGGGAACAATAGTCGTCGGGAGTAAGTGCCTGCGCATTGGCTCCGAAAGCTATGCTTCCTCCGGCCAGAGCGGCCATCAACATCTGCTTTATCGGTTTCATCTGTTGTATGTCGTTTAGTGGATTTATGATTTAAGGTTGAACGAATCAGTCAGGAGGAACATGGATATTTCCTCCTGACCGATCGGTATCAATAAGATCTTGCGAAGAGCACCCGGCGTGCCGAGGGCTTTCCGGTCACCATGCAGACACCAGGAGTCTCGTCGCCTTCAAACGGAATGCAACGGATGGTGGCCTTCGTCTCCTCTTTGATTTTCTCTTCAGTTTCAGGTGTGCCGTCCCAGTGGGCCAGGATAAATACGCCATCCTCTATGCGTTTCTTGAACTCGTCGTAGCTGTCGACCTCAATCGTGCGGCTTTTGCGGAGTTCGAGGGCGCGGTTGAAGAGTGCCGTCTGGATGTCGTCGAGCTCCTTGACAATATGGTCGGCGATCCCTTCGAGGGGGAGGGTCTCTTTCTCGAGAGTGTCGCGGCGCATGAGTTCGACGGTGCCGTTTTCGAGATCGCGCTCCCCTATCGCAAGTCTTACCGGAACACCCTTCACCTCATAGTCGGCAAACTTGAATCCGGGGCGTTTGTTGTCGGCGTCGTCATATTTCACGCTGACGCCCTTCGACCGGAGCTCTTTTACGAGCGGCTCGACATGTTCAGATATTCTCTTCAGACCTTCTTCGTTTTTATAGATAGGAACGATCACAACTTGAATCGGGGCAAGCTTAGGAGGAAGCACAAGGCCGTTGTCATCGCTGTGGGTCATGATGAGAGCGCCCATCAGTCGGGTAGATACTCCCCATGACGTGGCCCATACATATTCAGGCTTGTTCTCCTTGTTCATGAAAGTCACGTCGAATGCTTTGGCGAAGTTCTGGCCGAGGAAATGGGATGTTCCCGACTGGAGGGCTTTTCCGTCCTGCATCATTGCCTCGATGGTGAAAGTGTCGAGCGCACCGGCGAAACGTTCGTTGGCCGACTTGACGCCTTTTATCACAGGCACAGCCATATAGTTTTCCGCGAAATCGGCGTAGACGTCGAGCATCTTGCGGGCCTCCTTTTCAGCTTCCTCTTTGGTGGCGTGGGCAGTGTGTCCCTCCTGCCAGAGGAATTCCGCCGTGCGAAGGAACATGCGCGTGCGCATCTCCCAGCGGAACACGTTGGCCCACTGGTTGATCAGCAGCGGAAGATCGCGGTAACTGTGGATCCAGTTCTTATATGTGTTCCAGATGATGGTCTCCGACGTGGGACGGATCACGAGCTCCTCTTCGAGACGGGCCTCGGGGTCAACCACCACGCCGTTGCCTTCCGGATCGTTCTTAAGACGGTAATGGGTAACAACGGCACATTCTTTGGCAAATCCCTCCACGTGATCTGCCTCGCGGCTGAGGAACGATTTCGGGATAAGAAGCGGGAAATAGGCGTTCTGATGACCGGTTTCCTTAAACATCCGGTCGAGTTCATGCTGCATCTTTTCCCAAATTGCATATCCATAGGGCTTGATTACCATGCAACCTCTGACTGCCGACTGCTCGGCGAGGTCTGCCTTGATAACAAGCTCGTTATACCATTTCGAATAATCGTCTGATCTTTTCGTGAAGTTCTTTAATTCTTTTGCCATCTTGAGATAATATATTCTTCTCTGTTGTTCTAATTCTTATCCGTGCGATATGTTCCCCCGATTTCCGAGCATTTCTACCGGGAGTAAGATCTGCCGGGGAAAATGTTCTTGTATCGCAGGAACAAGCGGTAATGATGAAGCTGTTTAGTGCATGTCGGCTGTTGCGTCAGAGACTAACCATAAACACGTCTTCCCATTTTTACGGCAAAGTTACAAAAATAAATGCAAAAAACTTCCGCTTTCGGCGGATAATTTCTTGCATTTATTTTTAAAAATATTTAAGGGGCAGCTTATTGCATCGAAGTGTTTGATTTTCTGTAGCTATAGGATAATGTTTTCCTGCGATGTTTTCCTATATCAGATGAATCTTTCGGAATTGCGGAGCGTGCGCATATCGCGGCCGATCAGCTTCCATGCGAGATATGTCGATACCAGAGATATGAACGGCGCGATTATCATCGACGACCAGCTTACATGATAGGGGGCGAATATGTAATAGCCATATACTGCACCGATGGCGATCACTCCGAGTATGAACACGATTTCCACAAGGCAAAGCATGCGCTGATAACGCAGATTCTTATAGAGGAAGATGTCGAGAAGGGGAATGATGAAACTCAGCAGTGAAACGATGAAGAATCCCCAGGTGTATTGTTCCATTCCCGACGGTGCACCTCCGGTTGAAGAGCCTTCTATGTCGAAGCCGAGTGTGGTGAAGTCAAGCGATTGGACGGGCGTCTGCACTTGTCCGATTGAAAGAAAGGTGAAACATGCCATCAAAATTGCCGTGATCAACAGCATGACTGACTGCCAACGTTGTATTACCATGATATTGTTTTGTTTTATAAATGTTTTTAAGGCGGATCGATTACTCCCGTCATTAGGCATAACAATTCCGCAAACGGTTTCTGTCTGCAAAATTAGGAAAATTTCCCGGATTTGTCTCTGCAATCGTAAAAAAAGAAAAAGACGGGAGTAAAATATCCAACTCTTCCCGTCTTTTCTTTGGCTTACTTATAAGATTTGCTTGCGTATGTGGTTTTAGGTTTCTTTATTTACGGCTGTTTGTTTTATCTCCGTTATTGTTTTTTTGACAATGCAAAATTAATTCTTTTCGTCGCGCTCGGCAATACCGAATTTTAAGTATTTTTTCCGTTGCGTTTGCATTGATTTAGACGAATTTTTGTAATTTTGTATTATACTATTGAATTCCGGGCTAAATTTCCGGATAACCCAGTCAAAAATCCCGTTTCCTATCCCTAATAGTAGGTAACGAAGTCAAATCTGAATCACACCATGAACAAGGCATTGCATGCATTATATCTGATTTATCAGTGGCTTATCGCCGGACCGATATTCGTAGTGGTCACTTTTCTGACCGCGTTTGTCACGGCTGCCGGGTGCACTTTAGGCAAGCGGGATTACTGGGGATACTGGCCCCCGCATATCTGGGCACGGTTCACATGTTGCCTCTTTCTGATGCGGATCAAGGTCGAGGGCCGCGAGAATATCGATCCTCGACAAAGCTATGTCTTTGTGGCAAACCATCAGGGAGCATACGATATCTGGGCTATTTATGGCTATCTCAACCATAATTTCAAGTGGCTGATGAAGAAAAGCCTCGAAAAGGTGCCGGTAGTCGGTTGGGCATGCAAACTTGCCGGCCATGTTTTTGTGGACGATTCCAAAATCTCAGGCATCAGGGAGACGATTGAAGATGCGGAGAAAATACTTAAACATGGAATGTCGGTAGTGATTTTCCCGGAGGGTAGCCGCTCGTTCGACGGCAAGATGATACCCTTCAAACGCGGCGCCTTCATGCTTGCTGCCGAGTTCAAGCTTCCTGTCGTGCCGATAACCATCGACGGAAGCTTCAAGGCGATGCCTCGCGTCACCTACAACATGACGCCGACAACAATCAGACTCACGATTCATAAGCCGATTTTCCCCGGTGAGAATGGATTCAACACCAAACGACTGATGGCGGAATGCCGCGATTCCATCCAGTCGGCGTTGCCGCCGGAAGACCGTGATCCGCAAACAATCAATTAAACCGCCCTAAAATCGGCATCTCTTAATTTATTTATGTCAGGATTCAAGCCATCTTTGCCGGTGATCCTTTCGATAGCAGGATCTGACTGCTCTGCAGGAGCCGGTATACAGGCCGATCTCAAGACCGCAATGGCTCTCGGATGCTATTGCGCCACCGTTGTTACGTGCGTCACGGCTCAAAGTTCCGACGGCGTATCGGGTGTGCTCCCTGCGGGTCGGGATATGATAATTGCCCAGCTACGGGACGTGCTCCTGGATTTCACTCCTTCAGCTGTAAAAATCGGACTCCTGCCCGATGCCGATTCAGTTCGGGCTGTGGTTGAAACTATCCGCGATTACGGCTTGAAAAATGTAATTGTTGATCCTGTGTTGTCGGCAACAGCCGGCGGGTCGATCAATAATTCCCGGGATGTTGCTAAAGCTATTATAGATGAATTAATTCCTCTTGCAACTCTCGTCACTCCCAGCAAGAGCGAGGTGATACCGATATTCGGGGAGGAAATCTTGAATTTCACGAATATTGACGGCGCCCATCTTGAAAAAGAGTCAGATTCCGCCGACATCTTATATGTGCTTCTGAAAGGGGGAGATTTCGAAGGGACGAGATGTGTCGACCGTCTGCTTTCGACCAATCGCCCGAAGAGACCGCATACTCCTTCATATCGTTTGGTGGCAAGCTACGAAAGCGAGCGGATCGACACGGAGCATACCCACGGCACCGGTTGCGTGCTTTCATCGGCGATTGCCTGCTTCCTTGCCAAAGGAGAGAGCGTGCCCGACAGCGTGGCAATGGCAAAGAGGTTCGTCGGAGAGGCTCTTCTCAAAGGTAAGGCTCATCCGGTCCGCGAACACTACGGTCCGCTTGGCCTGTTCTGATTTCAGAATGAATTTGTTTCATATAAAAACGGCCGGATCCATGAGTCCGGCCGTAATCATATTCTCATTCCCTGATTCTCGACTTGAAGAAACTGCGCAAATCTTTCCAGTGATAGTAGGGCCAGATGTCGGTTTCCACCGGAACTCTGGTTTCTTTCTCATTGTGAAGAATCTTCACGAGCACATCATCAGGTTTTGCCGGATTCCTGAAAAATACAAGCTGAATGTTTGCCCCCATGGGCGAAACTTTCCAGTCGCACCAGCCTTTATAGAAATCTTCCGTATTCTCGATTTCGGCGTCCGTTCCCTCGAGCGCCATCAGTGCGGCCAGCGGGATAATATTGCCGTCATGACCGAAGCGGAGGGCTGCCGACGGATCTGACGATGCTATCGCTTCGTCGGCCGTGTCGATTATATTGTTAAGGAGATTTGCTGCGTTTTGCGGATGCACTCCTTCGGCAGGTTTATAGAAACAATGTTTGGCATAGAAGTCGGCATTGAAGCATTCCCAGAGGTTGAAGAGCTCTTCATCGGTGAAGAGATCATAGAAATTGATCTTTCCCTCGGTGTTCTGCGCGTCGGAAGCGAGCCAGTAGATTCCCCACATAAAATCGGCGGGGTTTACATATTTGGAGACAAAGTCGGCATCTGCAAAAACAGAGGCGATCATTCTGTCGGGTTGCGTTTTGCTCTGCTTCATCTTGCGGTAAACCTCGTGCCACCAGTTTTTGCCGCTGTTGAAAGCATCCGACTCTTTCGTGCTGTGGCAAAGATAAGGCATATATCTTTCGGCAGATTCCATGTCGATGGTCAGCGACGGATTCTTCTCCTTAAGGCTTTCGCAGAAGGATGACATGCTCAGGATGCAGCGCGGCACGAGCGTGGACCTTGCGGTGATATGTGATTTTGCGGTGAAAACTCCGGGATAGTTTGCAATCATTCTTGCGGCTATTCCCTTATGCTGTCGGCGTCCGAGCGGAGAGAGGGCTCCTCCCCTTCCTTTTGTCTCGATCATCAGCGAATCTATTCTCGAGAGGAGGTCGCGGCCGAGGGGAGTCAGTGCACCGGCTTCATCCGCGCGGTGCATGAGCGATGCTATCCATTCATAATCGTTGTCGCTGATAAGATAACGCGAACCGTGACGCCCGTAATGGCTTATGTGAAACGGCCGGTAGCCTTTCGGAGCCGGAGTGTTGTCGGCTTTAGTTGACGGATATGCGAAATATACACCACCGGTCTTGTTGGGGTCGGCGGCCATTTCTTTCCTGGTGGTTTGCGAAGCGATCGGGAAGGCTGCAAGCGCGAGCAGAATCGCTGATATGAAACTCTTTTTCATGTTATTGTCAAGGTATAAGTTGCGGGGAGGAGAGAGATTGTTTGAAATCAGTCGCGGTAATATAACTGGAGATAGCAGCGGGCGAGGAAATCAAGGTTGTCGGCCACGAGCGCATGGTCGTCTGAGCCGGGGAAACAGGCATCGCGAAGCCATCCGTCGGTCGCGGCCCTTCTCATAAGATCGGCTGGACATCTTCCCCGCTGCGAAATCAGTTCGAAGGAATGCATGCGGGCATACTCCTTGTCGTAGTAATGATTCGTTGGGGCCGAGAGACATTTGGCCACGTCGCGCGCCATAAGCATACCCTTCACAGGATTAACCATCAGCACGTAGTCGTCCGCACCTTTTGCCTGCGCGAGATGTTCCGTGTCTTTCTCCCAGCCGAGGGCGGAGATGAAGAATTTGTTCATCTCCTCGTATGAGCCGAAAAATTTGACTGTCTCTCCATTTGTCGCGGCGACAAATTTTTCGTAATAGGGATGCTTTTTATCTGTCGGTGGGACTTTAGTCACGTCAATCAGACGGTTCTCAAAAATAAGTGTGAGCCATTCCTGCATATAAAGCGCTATCGGGCCGAAAGGCATCTCGATGATCGCCTGCTCGAGACGCTCGTTGACAAACATAGTGAGGTCCTCGGCCTTCTGCGCTTCGGGCGACGTCATCATCTCCATCAGAGAGGCGGAGAAAGATGGTGTCATCAGATAGCAATGAAGGAACAACCATTGTCCGAACTTCACAATCTCCCCCTGATCATTCGGATCAACAAGGTCAATTCCTCTGGCAGGATGGAAGTTCTTCGGATCGGGAGCATCGTCATAAATCGATTCGAGATATGAGTATGCCGCTTCGGCAACATTCAGAATTGCCGCATCATGAGGATATATGTCGCGGTGATGGTCGTCGAACATGGCGATCGCATACCATACGAGGAATCTCACATCCTCACGATTGAGCTCATAATCGACATACTCCTCCCCGACCGGGTGGAAAGGCACCGTGAAATTGTAGAGCTTCCGGTTGGCTTCGACAAAGCTGCGCCAAATTCCGGCATCGGCCACAATGTCCTCGAAATAGCATGCCAGAGTCATCGCCACTTTCGCGAGCACGGCTTCATGGATAATATGTTTCAGATCCGAGTTGAGACATATCTCCAAGACTTTATTGGCTACTCCGAGATAATAAGGATCGGTTTCCGATATTTCAGGATATGAAGGCTGCGTGATAAGGAAATCACGCATCTCGAATTTTTTCATGATTCCATACCTGTTGAAATTGCTTTTTTAGGCCAGATGTTTATTTCAGGAGTTCGATGGTCTGTGCGAGTGTGAGACGCTGCTGCTCACCTGTCGACATATCCTTTACCAGGATTGCATCCTCTCCGAGCTCGGATTCGCCTACAAATGCGACGAACGGAATGTTGTCGGCATCAGCCACCGACATCTGCTTCTTCATCTTGGCAGCGTCGGGATAAAGCTGGGCGGATATTCCGGCTTCGCGCAAGGCTTTGACATATTTGGCCGCCTGCAGCGATTCTTTGTCGCCGAAATTGACGAAGAAGACCTTTACCGAACGGGTAATGTCGTCGGGATAGAGGTTGAGCTGGTTCATCACGTCATAGATTCGGTCGGCACCGAAAGAGATGCCGACTCCTGAAAGGCCGGGCATGCCGAAAACGCCGGTAAGGTTGTCGTAACGGCCTCCGCCGGTGATGCTTCCGATCTCCACGTCGCGGGCTTTCACCTCGATGATGGTGCCTGTGTAATAGTTCAGGCCGCGTGCAAGCGAAAAGTCTGTCTCGACTTCGCAGTTATGGCCAAGCGATTCGATGCCCTCGAGAACGGTGTTCATCTCTTCGACGCCTTTCATGCCGACTTCGGAGTTTTTGAGGAAATCTGTCATCGTGGCAAGTTTCTCGGCGTTGCTGCCGCTGAGCGTCAATACAGGCTGAAGAGCGGCGACTGCTTCGTCGGAAAGTCCTTTTTCCTTCAGCTCGGCATTTACGTTTTCTATACCTATTTTGTCGATTTTGTCTATTGCCACGGTTATGTCGACAATCTTGTCGGCCTCTCCTATCGTTTCAGCTATGCCGGCAAGCACCTTGCGGTTGTTGATCTTGACCGCGATGCGGATGCCGAGATTTGTGAAGACATTGTCGATCAGCGAGAGGAGTTCAACTTCATTGAGAAGCGAGTCAGAACCGACGACATCGGCGTCACACTGATAGAACTCTCTGTATCTCCCCTTCTGCGGACGGTCGGCACGCCACACCGGCTGGATCTGATAGCGCTTGAAAGGCATCTGAAGATCGTTGCGGTACTGCACTACAAAGCGGGCGAAGGGGACGGTGAGGTCATAGCGAAGACCTTTTTCGCAGATTTTGTTGGTGAGGCGCGGCAGATTGCGCTCAAGCAGTTCTTCATCGGAAATCGATTTCAGGAAATCTCCGGAATTGAGAATTTTAAACAGGAGTTTGTCGCCCTCTTCGCCATATTTCCCCATCAGCGTGGAGAGATTCTCTATTGAAGGAGTTTCTATCTGTTTATAGCCGAAAAGCCTGAACGACTCTTTGATTGTATCGAAGATATAGTTGCGTTTGGCCATTTCGACCGGCGAGAAGTCGCGGGTGCCTTTTGGAATAGAGGGTTTCTGTGCCATAATATGTTGTGGAATTTATTTGTTCTGTAATCCGAATCAGCAGGAAAACCGGTTCAGCCGGATGAATATGCAAAATTACAAAAATGATTCCCCTTCTCCAAACATTTGATTGAGAAAGGGAAACATAGAGGGAATCTGCGTTCAATCTGCGTTAAATCTGCGTTAGAATTCGCAGGAGAGACGCACGTTGAATTGACGCCGCGTCAGATAATTCGGCACGCCATATTGGATACCGTTGACATCCGTAACCCAATAATATGAACTTACGTTGGCGATGTCAAGCAGGTTGAAGACGTCGAGGCCAAGAGTGAGGCTCTTGAAATGGCGCAAAAATCCTCGGGGCTTGGATGTGTCGGAGGGTGCGCCGACAAACTGGTAGCTCAGGCCGATGTCGACACGTTTATATGCCGGGGCGCGGAAATAGGTGACCGTGCGCGACGTGTGGGGAGGCACCATCGTGAGTCCGTCGGAAATGACGCCGCTAAGGCTGAATTTCAGCTTGGGAAATTTCGGGAAGTAGTCGGTGAAGAAGAGAGATACCGAATAACGCTGGTCGCTGGGAAGAGGCACTTTTTTACCGTCGAGGGTCTGCTGCGTTTTCATCAGAGAGAAACTGATCCAGGAATCGCTTCCCTCCACAAACTGTCCGAACAGTTTCAGGTCAAGACCCATGGCATATCCTTTGGAGTCGTTGACGCCCGAATACTGGATCTTGAGATTGTCGTATTCGTAAGATATGAGGTTTGCGAGGTTCTTGTAGTAGATTTCTCCGGTCAGTTTGAACGGGCGGTTCATTGCGCGGAAGGTGAAGTCGGTGCCGAGAATTAGCTGGATGCTTCGCGGAGACTTGATGTCTTTGTTAAGCACTATCGACTGGTTGCCATAGCCGTCGACAGCCGTTTCGCGATACTCCTTATAGAACGGCGACTGATAGTAAAGGCCAGCTGCAATGCGGTAATACCAGTTGGGATGGCTCACCGGATTGAACGAGAAGTTCACGCGCGGAGAAACGAGGAATTCCTTGTTAAACTGATTGTAAGAGAACCTTATGCCGCCGTTGAGGGTCATGTAGGCGAAGTTATTGCTCAGATAGACGGCATCTTCAATAAATCCGTAAAAGCGGTTGTTCTTGATGTCGTGTTTTGAGGAGAGGTTGTAGACCAGATGCACTCCGTCGGGAACGGTTGGCAGCGAATAACCTGCCGAATCACGCCATTCCCACTCTTTTGTGCGGTCGCGGAAGGCCTCGTGCCGGTATCCTACACCGTAGGAAAAATTGTTGGCGCGATATTTCGTGGTTCCAGTCAGCGACAATTGCAATGAGGAGGATTTTAGCCTATTGCGGGAATGCTCCATATATTTGCCGACGCCAAGTTCGCCGCCGATTCCTTCGGCGCCGCTCGTGCCGGCCTGGTCGAGCCAATATTCTCCCGATATGTCGTAGGTGACGAGTTCGTTGGAAAGAAATCCTGCCGCGTTGAGTGCGAAGCTTGTGGCGCGGTTGTGACGGTAGATCACCTGCGCCGAACCGAGATAGGTCTCGAACATATCCTTTTCCTTGCCGTCGAAATAGACTTTGAAACTTTTGGCATCTTGCGATGTGCCGAAGGTTGTTTCGCGATCCTGAGGCTTGAAGTTAAAATGATTGAGCGAGATGTTTCCGAGCACGTTGACTGTCCAGTGGTCGTTGGGCTTATAGCTCATGTTGGTTTGGAAGTCGAAATAGAGAGGATCATACTCGCCTTTGGTGTCTTGAGTGGATAGAAGGGAATTGTTTTTCTTCAGTCGCGCTCCGGATATCTGGGAAAATTTGCCGGAGTTGGAGCCGATGGTGAGCGAACCTCCCATAAGCGAGAGATCGACCGCTCCCTCGAAACTTTCGGGTTCACGATAGGTTATGTCGAGCGCCGAAGACATCTTGTCGGAATAACGGGCAGGAAAACCGCCGGATGAGAATTTCAGGTTACCGACCATGTTGGGGTTTATGATGGAGAGTCCCTCCTGCTGACCGCTGCGCACGAGCTGCGGACGATAAATTTCAACGCCGTTGATGTAGACCGAATTCTCGTCAAACGAACCGCCCCTCACTGAATATTGCGAACTCATCTCATTGTTGGAGTTCACGCCCGGCATGGTGGTGATCATAGCCTCCACGCTTCCGCCGGATACGTCAGGCGAGAGCTTGAAGCTTTCAGTGTCGAATGTCTGCATGCCGTTGGAATTTTGCCGGTATCCTACGACTTCGATTTCCCGAAGGTCGACATCGTTGGGGTATAGTCGGATGTTGAGGGTGAGATCCCCTTTCGGATTGATAAGCTTATGATGCACGGTCTTGAATCCGATGCAGCTGTAGATCATCTCTACGGTGTCTTTGGCAGCGACTGTAAGAGAATAGTTGCCTTTGAGGTCGGTGTTGGTGCCGATGGCGGTATTGGCCATGCGCACTGTGGCAAATTCCACAGGTTTGTCCTCGGCATCAACCACTTTCCCGGATATCTTGACATTCTCGCTAAGGAGCATTGCCGGGAAGAAGGCAACAGCCATGAATATTATTAAGAGGTTTCTCATTCCTTTTTAACGCATCCTCCCTTTGTTATATTGTAAAAAATCCGGGAGCGTTTCTTACACGGAACGCTCCCGATATTGCTATTTATTGCAATCCTTTTCTATGACTCCTTATATAGTAGGGATGATGGAAACTGATGCTTTCAGAATTTATATCCGATCGAAAGGGCTATCTGGCTGTTGTTGAATGTCAGTTTAGAATTGGCAGCCGACAACGGCTCTTCGGGATCGGGACTGAAGGGATAGTATTCGGCCGTCTGATGCTTATAGACGTATGCAAGATCTGCATAAAATCCATGGCTTCTGTATCCGATTCCGGCCGTGATGTAATTGGTGTCATTGTCAAGTCGATAGCTTGTTATTGTGCCCGAGGCCGGAATGTTGACCATGTTCTGCTTAACTTTCGAAGTGACAGGAGAACTGGTGTAGTTGTAACCGAGACGGATAGAGAACTGCGGAATTACGCGATATTCGGCTCCGATGCGGAATGTGCTCGTGTTCTTGTAGATTTCGCGGATCATGCTGTTGGTATAAGCAATCGGATCGTTGTCATAGCTTCCTTCGAATGATGGCGATTTCTTGGCAGGTGCGCCCCACCAGACCCAATCATCGTCGTACCAGGGATCCCATGGATCATAATAATCGTCGTACGACGGATTGCGATATTTCATGTGCTTATAGCAGTTCCATTCATAGTCGGCCGAGATGATAAGCTTGTTTCCGATCACTCCGGCAGCGCTCGCTATGATTTTCCAGGGCGACGCGAAGTCAATGTCGTTTTCCGAAGGGTCGCCGTAGTTGGTTTCTGCTGACCCTCTTCCGTTTCTGAAGGGATAATCGAAATCGACGCGTTCGCAATAGAATCTTTCGGTAAGTTTATAATATGTCGGAGTGTGGAATGCGAGTCCGAGGCGGAGTTCCTGAATAGGTTTCACAATGACGCCAAGCTGGTAGTTGAAGCCGGTGCCGTATACCTTATAAAGATCGCGAAGACGCCAGTTGGAATCCATCTGGTCTACTCTCTCGGTGTCTGGATTGTAGACGTAAGCATCCTGGAGGCTTTCTTCCCATGTGCTCGACACGCGATAGTCCATATTGACAATGTCGAAATTCATGCCCCAGTATACGATGTCGTTGATGTTACCTCCGACAGCGATGTTGTATTCGTCGACATATCCTTTTTCATTCACGCTGAAATCGCCCGAACCGGATGTGCCGTTGCCAAACTGGCCGTACCACCATGGTTTGTCGGGATTCCCTTCGGGATCGATCAGATATGATTCGTAACCGAGCACTGTGATCCAGGGAACATTGCTCCCATAGCCGTAGGGATCGTAGGAATCGGTGGCAACAACATCTTTCTGGGTAAGCTGGTAATTGTTGGCAATGCCGGCGATATAATTGCTTAGCGAGATGGGAAGATTTGGAATGCCTCCGCGATATTTGCGGTTGAACGATACGGCCCTGTTATAGGTGAATCCGAGATTCACGTAGGGAACTGTTTTGCTGTTTAACGAAATGGCAGCGACTCCGCCGATATTGTTGAGGTTGAAGAATGTCTGGTTTTTGACATCGGAAAAGTCGCGACCCGAAGACTTGGCTTCATTGGCCTGAAGATCAAGGGTAAATCCGATTTCGTTGTTTCTGTAAACGCCGATACCGGCCGGATTTTGCGACAAGGTCGAAAGATCGCCTCCGAGGGCACCGAACGCGCCGCCCATCGACATGAATCTTGCCGTGCCTCTCAGATCTTGCTGGGAAATCTGATAGGCGTCGATTGCGCTCTGAGCCGAGGCCATTCCCGGAATGGCGGCCATAGCGGCGCTCGCAATCATTATTCTATGTATTCTCTTCATATTGCATTATGTTTAATTTACGATAGTTACAGTTTATTAAGCCGGATTTGAACTGCGTGTGAAATCATTTTGACAACTGACCGCCATAATAAACCTTACGCCTTATAAACAAATAATTGCGGGGATGTTGCGTATCATCCCCACAATTTTAACCATTTTCAAAGTCTGTTTTATCTGCGACGGCCGCCTCCGCCACCGCCACGATGTCCGCCCGACATTCCGCTTCCGCGAGAATTATAGCTGCGTCCGCTGTTGTAGCTGCTTCCTCGGTTGCTGTTATAGCTACGGTTGGAGTTCGAATTGTAGCTACGGTTGGAGTTCGAATTGTAACTGCGGTTGGAATTCGAGTTGTAGCTGCGGTTGGAGTTCGAGTTGTAGCTGCGGTTCGCGTTCGAGTTGTAACTGCGGTTTGAGTTCGAGTTATAATTGCGATTGGTGTTGGAGTTCCGGTTGCTGTTATAGCTGCGGGTTTCGGTCGTGTTCGAATTGCTGTTCATTCTCTCCACACGAGTAGCCTCCTGACCTGTTACACCTACCCGATTATTATTCTTCAGCACGGGAGTGCCGGTTGTGGCATTGCCGTTGCGTGTCGGTTCGACTTGCGTAGTTCCGCTGACGCCGCTAACACCGGAAACACCGTTCACTCTCTCTGCGCTGACAGCAGCTGAAGAGGAGACTGAATGGTTGTTATGTTTCAGTGTCGGACGAGTCTGAACGCCGGTTCCTACACCCTGAGTGACTCCGCTGGATATATGACCGGATGATACAGGCTTGCCGGAAGCGGAAATCTGTCCGCGATTGGATGTCGTGGCATTCGGATTGCGCTGGGGCGCGCCGGTATTGGAACCGGGACGGCTGTTGCTCCCTGCCGTATAACTCGGACGTCGGTTGGAAGTGCCGCCTGCGTAGTTATAGCCGGGGCGGGTGTTGTCGTGGCGGCCATTGGCATAGCCGGGACGGGTGTTGTGCGACCATCCGGGGCGCGGTCCTACAGGACGGTGACCGCCGGGTCGGTAATCGGCGTAATAGGGTCTTCCGGGTCTGTAAGCGGGTCCCCATGGATAATAGCCGGGTCCGTAACCCCATCCCCATGCGGGTCCCCAGGTCCAGGAGGGTCCCCAGTCCCATGCCCATGTCGGACCCCATGTCCACGACGGACCAAGGCACCATGACCATGTGAAACTCGGTCCCCATGTCCAGGAATATCTCCATGACGTCGGATACCAGTAGGGATTATATGAATATACCGGGACGAACGTCGGATAACCGTTGTCGATGACAATTTCAACATTGCCGTAGCTGTTGTTGAGTATGTCGCCGAGCACATCGGAATTGTCGATCACGATGGTCGGGTTGTAATATTTCTGGATTTGCGAGGTGTAGACGAAATCCTCTCCGGCCTGGGCTGTGGCGCCGATAGTGTCGACCGGCGAGGAGTAATATGTCTCTCCCCTCCTGTTGTAGGTGTCGACATCGACATTGCTGAAGTCGGATATATAGGCCGACTCGCGCTGCGATTTCTGTGACGTCGTGCTTTTTTTCGGATTGTAATATATATCGTCATACTCCTGGGCACGAAGAACAGGAACTGCAATCATTGCAAGCGTGATTCCTAATAATACTCTTCTCATGGCTCTATGGTTTTAATCGTTAATGAGAGAAGGATGCGGGCATAAATCGAGCGATCCTCATCTTTTTATTAATTCTTTGACAAGAATTTGATTATCATGTTTAATCAAATCTTTCTCTTTTGCTCTGTTTTGCTCACAAATTTACGAAATTTAGCCGAATTTGTATAATCCGACAACAAATTCCTACCCCTTTTAGCAATTTTTCACCATTCCAGCACCTCCAAAGCACCTCCTCCCTCCAACCAAGTATTGGGGAGAAGCAATCGTCTTGTATATGACACAAGGTCTTAGCGAGGATAGGGTTGATGCCAATCTTCGTTTCAGAATTTGGCAAGTCTGCGTGAGTTGACCTTAATCGGAGGCCATATCTTTCGTTTCGGATTTGATTGGAAAAATTTAGCAGATTTCTGGTTATGCGAGAAAATTTGTTGACCTTCGGAAAAATTTAAAATTTTTTTGTTTAAAAATTTTGATTATCTCATATATTTGTGTAATTTTGAGAAAATCCAATAGAACTTGACAGATACCATAAGGCATTCCGCTCAATTTATTATTGTCACGCACCATATCAACCTAAACCGAATAAACTTATGAGAAAACTTCCGTACTTGCTTTTGTTGATCATAGCCGCAGCCATTGTATCCTCAACGCCCAATAGCCACCGAGGAATACCTTCGCTTTGAAGCTTTCAATGCTCTCGCACTCGGCGCCCAGGGGATTGTATATTGGTCGTATGCGATGCAGGACCCGAATGAAAACGGATATTATCAGTCAGCCGTCGTTGACAAGAACGGGAATCCGGGGCCTTCATGGAATGCTGTCAAACAAATAAACAAAGACACTAGTGTCTCTTAAAATCTGTTAATAGGGAATTGCTAATCTCTGTATTCAT
>SAMEA3663118__coassemble_170_pt1 | contig 27438 bp, 19 predicted proteins | sample SAMEA3663118__metabat2_high_PE_005 | metagenome-assembled genome bin SAMEA3663118 (sample SAMEA3663118) | pig gut metagenome | biome: pig gut; feature: pig-associated habitat; material: faeces | place: Denmark | collected 2012 | reverse complement strand
CGGACGCCCCGGCGGCGTCTATCTCGACGTGCCGACTCCCTGTCTCGGCCAGATTGTGAACCGCGCCGACATCGAGCCGCTCTTCTATCAGCTCGTTGATCCGGCTCCCGCAATGCCGCCGGCTCCGGCAAGTGTAGACCGCGCAATGGAGCTTATCGCTTCGGCCAAACGTCCGGCGATTCTCATTGGCAAAGGCACTGCCATGGCCCGTGTAGAAGGCCAGCTCAAGGAATTTGTCGACAAGACGGGCATTCCTTACCTGCCTATGTCGATGGCCAAGGGAGTGCTTCCCGACGACGGCCCTCTGAGCGCCCTTGCATGCCGATCGATCATCATGGAGACCGCCGACGTCGTTATCCTTTGCGGCGCCCGTCTCAACTGGCTCCTCTCCAGAGGCCACGGACGCTGGAGCAAGACAGTGAAATTCGTTCAGCTCGACATCGATCCCGAAGAAATCGACTGCAACCGCCCGATAGCCGCTCCGGTGGTAGGCGACCTCGCTTCTTCGCTCGACGCAATGATCGCCAAGCTCCCCGACTATAAGATGAGCATCGATTCGGCATGGGTTCCCCAGCTGCAGGCTCACACGAAGGAGGAGAACGCCAAGTTCGCCGCCCGTCTGAAAGAGAACGCATCGGCTATGCCGATGAACCACTGGACCGCTTTGGGCGCCATCAAGCCCGTAATGGCCGCAAACCCCGACGTGATCCTCGTGAACGAGGGTGCCAACACCCTCGATGACACCCGCGACGCCCTTGACATGGAGCTCCCGCGCCACCGCATCGACTGCGCCACATGGGCAATCATGGGTATGGGAATGGGTTCAGCTGTCGGAGCCGCCGTTTCCACCGGCAAGAGCGTCGTTGCCATCGAAGGCGACTCTGCGTTCGGTTTCTCGGGAATGGACTTCTCCACAATCTGCAGGTTCAACCTCCCCGTTACAGTAGTGATCTTCAACAACGGAGGTATCTATAACGGCATCGGCGTCAACCTCAGCAAGGATGGCGACCCCGCGCCGACGACCCTCGACATCAAGGCCCGCTACGACAAACTCGGAGAATGCTTCGGAGCCGACAACTATTATGTCACGACTCCTGAAGAACTTACCGAAGCCCTTACGAAGTCGATTGCCTCGAAACGCCCGACATTGATCGACGTGCAGCTCGCCGCCGACTCCGGCAAGGAATCCGGACATATCGGCTATCTCAATCCCGCACCGCTTCAGAACATAGTTGTCTGATCTGATATAGGTCTGATCTAAGTTGCCCCGGAATTTCCGGGGCAACCCATATCCTCACTATAAATATAGTTTTATGGAACACATCATTCTTTACGCAATAGTCCCGATCCTGGTGATAATGCTGCTGGGATATTATTCGGGAAAGACCGGAGCATTTACCGGAGCGAACGCGAGGGTTCTCAACAAGGTCGTGCTCAACTACGCCCTCCCCGCCGCTCTCTTCATCTCCATCGTGAAGGCCAACCGGGAGATGCTGAGCGTAGACCTCAAGCTGACTATCATCTCCTTCGTGGTGCTTATCGCCTGCTTCTTCCTTGTCTATTTTGTCTATCTCTGGTTTTATAAAGACACAGTGGCCGAGTCGGCCATATCGGCCCTTATCTCCGGTTCGCCTACGATCGGATTCCTTGGTTTCGCAGTGCTGCAGCCTATTTTCGGTGACTCCGCGTCTGTCGGACTCGTAATCGCGATTGTAGCCATCGAGGTTAACGCCATCGGCATTCCTATCGGTCTGGCGCTGCTCAATAGCGGCAATGCGGCAAAGGCCGCAGGAAACACCGGAAAGAAACCCAATCCCTGGATGCCGGTGATCAACGCCATCAAGGAGCCTGTGGCATGGGCTCCGATTCTGGCCGTGATCCTCGTGCTCTGCGGGCTTAAATGGCCTGCATATCTCGATCCGTCGTTCGATCTTATCAAAGGCGCCAACGCTTCGATTGCAGTCTTTGCCGCCGGCATCACCCTTTCGTCGGTGAAGATTAAGATCAATGGCCAGGCAATAATGGGATCGGTGCTCAAACTGATTGTCATGCCGCTCGCGATTCTTATTGTCGGCATTATCTTCCACATGACGCCGGTCAATCTGAAGATGCTCGTGGTCTGCGCAGCTCTGCCGCCCGCTTTCTCCGGCATCATCATCGCCAGCCGTTACAACACGTATGTGGCAACCGGAACATCGTCGCTTGCTCTCTCCACCATCCTCTTTATGGGTTTCTGCCCGCTCTGGATATGGTTTACCGACCTTTGCATCGGATGGTTCTATTGATCGACATGAAGCCGAATTTGTTTCATTAGTAAAATGATTAGCTATGGATAGTTCTATTATAACTCCCTTTGCAAAAGCGCTCGACGAGCAAAAGGCCCAATATGCCGGTGTCATTTCCGACGGCGTGAAAAGCATCGCTTTGCCCGCTTCGGAAGAGAGCATGCAGATAGGGAAGAAAAATTTCCTTACGGAGAGCGGCTGGACATTTATCGTGATCGGTGTGATCGCTGCGATTGCCGGTCTGGTGATGTGCGTGCCTGGAATCTGGATCAGCGGTTTCACGGCGATAGCCAGCGGCGTCTATTGCATCGTCAAGGGTAAGGCACAGCTCAAGGCCGAGGCCTTCACTAAAGTCGGTGACTCGGTTTACTCGTCGATAGAGGGAACAGTCGCAAAAGTCAGCAAAGGCTGGACTGCCGATATCGTTGCCCAGAACGCCGGTTTGCGCAAGAGCATCATAAATTCCGCCGCTTCCAACGATGAGAAGGCAGAGGCTGTCGGCAAAGTCGTCGACGAAGGATATTTCCACGTCGATATGGCAGATATCCGCAAAGAGATTGATTCCGCTGCTGCGAAATCGACACTCGACTCGATGCGTGCCACTCTGTCCAAGGCCGGACAGGCTCTTTCCGACGCGCTTGACGTAGCGGCCAAAGCCCGTCAGGATATCTTGACATCACTCTCGGCGCCTGCCAAAGCGCAGCCTGCCCCCGCAAAGTAAAAGCACGAAATATAAAAAAGTAAAAATAAGGCCTGAACAGGGTGTCGGAAACGCGAGTCGTTTCTGACACCCTTTCTGCGTTTCATGCGGTTTGCTGCGATTTGCCCCGATTTTTCTCCGGAACAGTTTGGGGAAACAGATTATTTGCTTATATTTGCATAAGCGATAGCAAATCATTTGTTCAAGCCTAACTGTTCAACCCAACTGTTCAAGTTTAACCTTATCCCGAATCTATGCCATGAAAACAACCGCCGCCACCGCCAAAAAGTATACCCCGGCCCAGATAGAAAACGACCGCCGGGTGCTCGAACTTCTCTCTCAGACGTTTGGAAGCGTTTCCGCCGCCAGCACTGAAATAATTAATCTGGAGGCTATCCTCAACCTTCCGAAGGGCACGGAGCATTTCGTGGCCGATCTCCACGGTGAAGACGAGGCTTTCAGCCATATCCTCCGCAATGCCAGCGGAAACATCAAGCGGAAAGTCCGCGAGATTTTCGCCAACACCATCAGCGAGGCCGAGATCACCCAGCTCTGCTCGCTGATATATTATCCCGAGCAGAAACTCGAACTCGTGCGCGCCGAGGAACCCGACTTGGAGAATTTCTACAACATCACTCTACACCGCCTCGTGCGCGTGCTCCAGAGCGTCAGCTCCAAATATACGCGCTCGAAGGTGCGCAAGGCCCTGCCGAAGGAATTCGCCTACATCATCGAGGAACTTCTCCACGAATCCCCCTCGGGAGAGAGCAAGCAGATGTATTACACGCGCATCGTGGAGACCATCATATCCTGCGGACAGGCGAGCGAGTTTATAATCGCCATCTGCAACGTGATCCAGCGTCTCAGCATCGACTTCCTCCACATCCTCGGCGACATCTACGACCGCGGCCCCGGTGCGCATCTGATCATGGAGACTCTGGCCGGATATAAGGATTTCGACATCACCTGGGGAAACCACGACGTGCTCTGGATGGGAGCCTGCGCCGGCAACGACTGCAACATCGCCAACGTGCTCCGCATCGCGCTGCGTTACGGCGAACTGACCACTCTCGAAGAGGGTTATGGCATCAACCTGCTGCCGCTTGCCACGTTCGCCATGGACACCTACGGCGACGATCCCTGCGAAGTGTTCCGCCCGAAGGTCGACGACGACAGCCCGCTCAACAGCCCGAAAACAATGGCGCTCATGGCCAAGATGCACAAGGCTGTGGCCATCATCCAGTTCAAACTCGAAGGGGCGATGATCGACCGTCATCCCGAATGGCGCATGGAGTCGCGCAAGCTTCTATCCGCCATATCGCCCGATTTCAAGGAGGTGACAGTGGAAGGAAAGACCTATCCTATGCGCGACACCAATTTCCCCACAATCGATCCCTCGGATCCGTTCCGTCTCACTCCCGAGGAGGAGGCTCTCGTGGCCCGGCTTCACCGCTCCTTCATGATCAGCGACAAGCTGAAACGCCACATAAGCATCTTCTTCGACCATGGCTGCATGTTCAATGTCAGGAACTCCAATCTGATGTATCATGCCTCGGTGCCCCTCAACGAAGACGGTTCGCTGAAAGATGTCGAGGTTATGGGGCGGAAGTATCACGGCCGCGAACTTCTCCACAACATCGGGATGCTGATGCGCGCCGCGATCAACCGCGACACTCCCCCCGACGTGCGCGAATATGCCCGCGATTTCTACTGGTATCTCTGGTGCGGCCCCGATTCTCCCCTCTTCGACAAGCATGCCATGACCACTTTCGAGCGCTATTTCATCGCCGACAAGTCGACCCATACGGAAGTGAAGGGCAATTATTATGTGCTCCGCGACCGGGAGGACGTCTGCGACATGATCCTCGACGAATTCGGAGTGGAAGGTTCCCACCGCCATATCATCAACGGCCACGTGCCGGTGAAAGTGGGGAAAGGGGAGAACCCGGTGAAGGCCAACGGCAAGCTGATGGTGATCGACGGTGGGTTTGCAAAGGCTTATCACAACACCACCGGAATCGCCGGCTATACGCTCGTGTATCATTCGCGCGGGTTCGTGCTTGTGCAGCACGAGCCGTTCAGCAGCACCGAAGAGTCGATCCGCCTCGGCACTGACATCGTGTCGATTACCCAGCTCGTGGAGATGAGCGAGAACCGGATGCGCGTGCGCGACACCGACAAGGGCTCCGAACTCCAATCGCAGATCGACGAGCTCCGCGAGCTTCTCTACGCCTACCGCCACGGCATGATAAAGCCGCGCCGCTGACCGCGCCGTCGCCCGGACAACGCCTATTCCGTATCCAGAATGCGTTCGGGATACGGTATTACATCGCATTCACTTTTGCCTTTTGCGGGTAATTGATTAACTTTGCCGTTGAATCAAATCATCAGACATGGCTATGAATGTTTCGCGGCTGAAGGGGTATGCCCTTGCCGCCCTTGCCGCCGCCGCTTATGGCACAAATCCCGCGTTTGCAATCCCGCTCTATGATCAGGGGATGAATCCCAACAGCGTGCTTCTTTTCCGCTACGTGATGGGGTTGCCGCTGCTGGCTCTGCTTATGGCCGCAAGGGGCACCGGCTTCAGATTGCCGAAAGGGGAGACGGGACTGACGGCTGTGCTCGGAATCCTAATGGCGCTCTCATCGCTCACCCTCTTCGAAAGCTACCGCTACATGAATTCGGGAGTGGCGTCGACGTTGCTGTTTGTATATCCGATCATGGTGGCGGTGATGATGATCTTCTTTTTCCACGAACGATTCCGGGCCGCGGTGGCGATATGTCTGGTGGTGATGGGCGCCGGCCTGGTGATGCTTATGAAGCCGCAGGGAGGGGAATCGGTTAGTCTGCTCGGCGTGCTTCTCGTGATGGTGTCGGCCCTTACCTACGCCCTCTATATCGTGATGGTCAATGTCTCGAAGCGAGTGCGCAAGATCCCGACTACCAAGCTGCTGTTTCATGTATTGGCATGGGGATGTCTGGTCTATGTGGTGATGATTCCGATGGGATCGGAACTTACTCTGCCTGCAAAGGGGAGCGGATGGCTCAACCTCGCCGCGCTTGCCATAATCCCGACTGTATTCTCGCTGGCATGCACCACAAGGGCCATCCAGCTTATCGGTTCGACGCCGACCGCCATCCTTGGCGCTCTGGAGCCGCTTTCGGCCGTAGTGCTGAGCATAACGGTGCTCGGACAGGATATAACAGGCCGTGAAATCATAGGCGGCGTTTTGATCGTGGTGGCCACTCTGATGGTGATCGCCGACAAATCGGTAGACAGCTTTATTCTCCACGTACGCAAGATGTTCCCGCGGAAACGCCGCGCTGAATAGACCTGAAATAGACCTGTCGCAGCAATCGTTTCGACCGGAGGCCCCGGGTATATTAGATGTATAAACGGGAAATTATAGACCCGGCTTCCCGATCCATAATAATTTATTTGCATAATTTTGCTGCGGAATTTTATAAGGTCTATCTAATTGTACGAATTATAAGGTTTATGAAGTTTAGATTTTTACTATCCGCGGCAGTGGCTTTCGTGATGTCTCTGGCGGCCGAAGCGTATGAAACGGGCGATGTGGTCGAGCTGACCCCGCAGCTTTACGGCAAAGTGTTCAGCAAAAACGGCTCCAATCATATCGTGGAGGTTTATGCCAACCCCGACAACAAGCCGTCGGGAGCTCTCGAGATTAAAAACATGTATACAGTAGGCGGTGACACATTCACCGTGACGATGATCGCTACCGGTGCGTTCGAATATTCCGACGTGACCGACGTCACGGTCGGAGCGCAGGTCTATCTTGTCGGATCGCGTGCGTTTCTGGGCTGCACGAAGCTTACGAGTTTTGTAGAGAGCGCGCCGGGCAGCGTCACCGTGATCAACGACGAGGCGTTCGGCTATACGTTGAAACTTACCGAGGCACGTTTTCCCGGAGCGAAGCTTGTGGGTGAGTTTGCGTTCCGCCGTTCGGGAATCGAGAGTGCCACAATGCCTGAAGTAAAGGAAATCAAAGCAGGTGCCTTCCAGGAGTGCCAGAACCTTGTCTCGTTAAATGGAGGCGCAAAGGTTGAGAGCATCGGAAATATAGCGTTCTGCAACTGCCCTAAATTCACAGGCATGACGCTCGGTTCCGTCGCTTGCAAAGGTGGGCTCCACGACTTTCGCTTTCGATGTCGAGCTGAAGGATATGGTTATCCCCGCCGGACAGACCGAGGCCGGGAACAGTGCATATCAGGGATCGGGACTGACGCGCGTGTTTATCCTCTCCGACAAGGTGATGGATTTCTGCGAGGCGAGCATGATCCTGCGCCACAAGACGATCACCGACCTCTATTGCGTCAACAGTGTGATTGAGGAGGTTGCCGGTTTCCTGAAGAATTGAGGCTCCGACGGCGACACGTCGATGCTGACGCAGGCCACTCCCAAGTCGATCGACGAGGTGCTCAGACTGCAGCTTACGGATGCTGAGAATGTATATGAAGTGAAGATGGGCGTCGAAGGAGTGACCGATCTTCATGTCTATGACAGCGTGAGCGGCGAGGAGATACTTCCTGTCGACGGAAAGTATACGATAGCTGCCGACAATGTTAGGCTCAGTTATTATGTCGACGCGATCAATCTGATTGACTATGTCACCTCGCGCGAGAAGAAGGATCCTTCGGCGATAGGGGAGATCTCGGTCGAGGCAGGCGAAGTGGCAGCATATTACACGCTTTCTGGTCTTCGTGTGAGCGAGCCTGCTGAAGGAGGCATCTACATCTGCCGCTACAAAGACGGCACGGCGCGTAAGATGAGATACTGAAAGCGCAAGCTGAGATACTGATATACAGAGAGGAACCGAGTGCAAAGAGAAAATAAGTGTCGGAAAATTTGGAATAGCCCCAAATAATGACTAACTTTGCATTCGCAAAAGAAAAATCGGTGCGCCGATTAGCCGGGGTGCCGAAAAGGTCCTATAGCTCAGTTGGTCAGAGCACCTGACTCATAATCAGGGAGTCCTTGGTTCAAGCCCAAGTGGGACCACTTCTTAGAAATCAAGCACTTACATTCATTTGTAGGTGCTTTTCTTTTTATAGCACGGAACTTATTCGGAACTTTGATTTTCCGATTCCTACTTTCCATATCTTCTTGACTTCTTCAACGAGCGCATCTTTGCGCTTGTCGAGATTCCTGCAACGCATCCACATTCGGACTGGTCGATGTTTCTGCAACGCCCACAATTTTGTGGGGAGTCCTGCGACTGCCGATTATCACCTCATCAAACAGAATCGAGCCATCACCACGACTGGCAACGGCTCGACTTCATAAGGGGTGTAGGGGGCATTATGTATGACGGCTAATTTTTGTAGAGTGCGACCTTGAAAAAATTTTTTTGCTGAGGTATGCGGAATTTTCAGCATACCCCCACTTCGGGCCGTGTGGATTTCCGCAGCTGCTCAGGTATCTTATCGAGACTCTAAACTTGGAAGTCACGAAAACCTTATAGAATTTTTGGGGAATGAAAAATCGCGGCAGCCAGCGACCGCCGCGATTTATCGATTATGACATGTCAAGATCTTGCTCAAAATATTGCCGATGTCCCATACAGTGACAAACGGGCAAAGAATATCAGTTTTTAATCATGCGAAGGGTCGTTGCCTTGCCGTCGTTCAGCACCACATTGACCAGATAGAGTCCCGAACCAAGGCCGGTGGTGTCAATGCCGTCGCTGAAGTCGCGGTAGGTCCCACAGAGTGTTCCCGACGTGCTGAAGATGTTGATTTCCCTTACCGTCAACGGGTCGTTGACATAGATTACATCGGTGAACGGATTGGGCGACAGCGTTACCGGCCCGTCAGCCGCGATGCCGTCTATTCCGCTATTCACTTTCGAGACAATGCCGCTCATGATTGCCGGCGCATCGGCGTCGGCATATGCCGCCACGACGGCATAGCGGTAATCGCCTTCGTCAAGAGTCGTAAATGTCTTGTCAAGATGCGAGTTTTCGGATGTCGAGGCGATCTGCGTCCAGTCGGCGACATTGGCTCCATCGGCAAAACGGTATACCTTGTAATCGGCTGCGGGGCGAGAGATGCCCAGCCGGCCGGCGTTGGTCGGTGCCTTGGTGGATTCGCCGAGATTCTCGCCGTATGCACGGAGCATCACGTGAACTCTCTTGAAGTTTGACATCGGGAATATGCCCCATTCGTAGTTATCGCCCGCGTAGAAGCACTGGCCATCCTCGAAGGGGTATTCCTCGGTAGGCTCGGTTATGCCGATGCCGAGGAACCCGTCGCAGCTCACGGCAATCATGAATCCGTCGGCTTCGACGGGATTGCCGAGCACGTGGGTGGACCAGGCATTGTCGGTGAAGTCGACGCCGCGTGCCACATAAAGGATATTATTCACGTCAGGGTTGCCTTCGGCGTCAAGGCCGAAGATGAAGACGTTGAAGTTGCCGTGCCAGCCATACTGGTCGGTCGTGTACCAGCTGATTTCCTTGATCCTGGCATGGTTGTGGAACACCGACGCGACAATCACGTTGCTCTGGCCGTGCGCCCAGCCTATGTAGTCTGACGGAACGCCTGAGTCATGTGAAAATTCTGGCATAGGAGAATCCCAGGATACGTTCACATCGTCGCCTATCTTCATGGCGCCGACATTATGGACGCGAAGAGGCTTGTCGGCAAGCTCCCAGTTCTTCTCCACGTCGGCCTCTACCTCAAGATCCGCAGTCTGCGCGATGAAGAAGTCGCTCGATACGCGTATCGAATATCCTGCTCCCGTGTCGCCGCAAACTCCTGTGATCTCGTAGCGGCCCTCGTCATTGCTGTATGTCTTGAAGTCATCGTAACCCTTGAGGACTACCTTCACGCCCTCGACGGGCTCACCCGTAGCCTTTGAGACGATGGTGCCCGCGAGCGTGTGACGCGGCAGCGCAACGAGAGTGAGGTCATATTCGGTATTCGCGTCCTTAGCCACGGCTTTGGCATCGGATGTCAGCGAATAGTAGCCATGTTTCGAGACTTCAAGAGCGACATCGCCAGTGGCGACCGTGGGAAGCGTGAATGACCCAGTCGCATCAGTGACCGCGCTGAGCTGAGTGCCGGCCACCTTGACAAGCGCGCCTTCCACTGCTCCCTCGGCGTCGGCAACCTTGCCCGATACCGAGCCTGCCTCGGCGGCAACCATATTGAAGCGGATTTCGGGATATACGGCGGCGGTGGTCGGTGTCGCTTCGCCGAGGGCTCCCGACTTGAAGGCAGAGACATTGATTGATCGTTTTGTCTCCTTGTCGAGAGTCTCACGCATCATGAAATATTTGCCCAAGACAAACTCCTTGCCATATTTCCTGCCCATGATAACGATGTTCCCTCCTTTGTATTCATAGGGGGCGTCGAATGGAATCACAAGGTCATTCATACCCTCCTTCATATAGAGCGGGCCTTCGAATACCTTGGTGAAGCTGTCGGCGTCGACAAACCTCTCGTCGCCGAAGTCCGCGCGGTCGGTCTCGCCAATATAGAACGACACGGTCTCACCGATAAATTCGCTCTCGAGATTTGAGCGGAACACCATCGAGTTGATGACGCCGCTGTTGATGCCGAGCTCGTTGGCGTAATAGACACTCTGCGACTCGGAGTCGACGGCGTAATAATTGACAGGATAATACATCCCGGCCTTGCGTTCGCCCTCGGTGCCGATCTCGAATACCGAGTTGCCCTCGGGAAGGACTATGGCATGGAGGGGATATGAAAGATCGTTATCGGGCGTCGTGTCATCATCCGACACGACCTGGGCGACAAGATGAAAGGCTCCGTCGGCATCGGGTGTCCATGCGAGCGGCACTGATTCTGATCCTGCCGCGGCGACTTCCGTTCCGTCGGCTGTCGCGATGACAGAGTTGTCGGCTGTATTGACAAGCCTGACCTTATAGTCCGCAACCGGATCTGCGCCATTGTTCTCGATTGTGGCGAGAAAGGTATATTCCTTACCTTTCTCAAGAGATGTCGGGCCGGTGAGAGTCGTAGCCTTCAGGTCTACGGTGGGACGCGTGCCTATAGACACATTGTCGACCATCGTGCGGATGGGATTGAAAAAAAAGCTGCCCTTCACCTGATTGAAGACAAGACGGACGCGGCAGGTCTTGCCGGCATACTGGGGCACCGGAACAACCGCCTCCTGGTAGTCAAGCGACGGAGTGAGCTCCTGTTCTCCTCCCGGCTCGAGAGTGAAGACCGGAGTCCACGTCAATCCGTTGTCATCGGTCACGAGCGCCGTAACCTTGACTTCGTCGGCTGCTGTCGGGCCGTTCACCGACGAGCCCATCATGTCGGTGTTGACAAGCTGATACATGAAGCTGATCTTCGGGTCGGCTCCCATCTCGACGTAGTGGGTAGTGAAGCCCACGCCGCCGAGCTGCTCGTTCCTATCATCGGTCTGATAAAATGTTGTGCAATACCATGCGCGGCTCGATTCGAAACCGCCATAGGCCGAGACATTGCCCGAGCCATAACAAAGATCCCAGCCCTCGGGGCCGCCCTGTTCGAAATCCTCGAGACAATAGCCCGAGACACGGGCCTCCTTCACAGTGGCGAAGACGTCGATCTTCACCTCGGGAAGCGTCGGGTCGTTGGTGGCGATCTTCACATATCCGCTGTAGTCTCCGGCCTCGGCGGCAGTAAGCGTGATTGTGAACGATCCGTCCTGATATTCATCGAGCGTCACAGGCAGACCCTCGACAGTCAGTTCCGGGCTGCATTCCTTAAGGCTGACCTCAAGAGGGGCGTGGCCGCCGTTGCCGAATGTATAGTTGCCTTTGAGCACGCCGGCACGCGTGTCGGTCGAGCCGAGGCTGACTTCCGAATTCCCGGAGAATACGGCGATTTCGCCGCTTGAGATCTTGAGGTCGTCGATGGCTGTGGAGTTGCTGCCCGCAGGCGAAATGCTGTGAAAGCCCATGCAGTACGTTCCCGAAGTCTCGGGCACGAAAGTATAGCCGTAATAACGCCAGTAATCGTTGTCGTTTTCGATTACCTCGAGATTTCTGGTCATTGCCCCGGGATTCTGGGCGTCGCCTATGAAGACTTCGAGTTTCTCCATTACGTCCGAACCGGATACCGGGGGCATCAGCGCGAAAAACTCTATGGTGTATTCCGTGCCGGCGGTCATCGTGACTGCGGGGCTGAACATCCAGGAGTCATGGGCCGCGTTCTCATTGCCCAGGATGAAGGCGTACTTGTATCCCGACACACCGTTGAGCGGCGTATCGCCGCGGCCGAGCGTTCCGGCCGACCAGTGGTCGGTCTCATAGCCGGGCGTCGCTGTCATCACCCAGCCCTCGGGCAGCTGCGTCCCGTCGTTAGGAGCACTTTCGAAATCCTCATAGAGGAATCCGTCGATGGCGATTACCCGTTCGGGAGTACGCGCTCCCTTTACCTTCTCCATCGAAACGAGTCTTTCGGCATTGGATTCACCTCCGATGGCATTGGTGGCAAGCGCGCCGCCGATGCATAGCGGCAATGCGGCCAGAGCCATCATCTTGATGTAGGTCTGTTTCATAATGCTGGAAAATTAAGAAATAAAATGAGTATTGTCAATAATTCAGTCTGTCGATCAGCCGAATTAAAAAATTAATGATTAATTTTGTAGTAAAGTTAGATTAAATCTGCTTTTTTCGCAAAATCAGACGGCACGCCACCGTGTCAATTCAAGAATAGACACCCCGACGTCACTGTTTTATCTAATTTGACACGCCACATAACGTTGTAACAACAGCATGAGACCTTTGATAATCATAATGACAGTCATTGCAGCCTGTGTCGCCTCGTGTCGCGGAGCCGGTGCAGACCTCGATATGCTCTACCGGCAATATAAGGATGCGCCTACGTCCGATCTCAAACAGCTCGGGCAGGAACTCCTGTCGCGCAACAGCACCGACAGCGCCATGGCCGTCTATACCATCATATCCGACAGATATGAGACAGGCCGCAGGCTCGAAGACAAGGTCTACGCCGCCGAAGCGCGAAACAGCCTGGGCGTGCTGAGCTTTCTGAGATCCAACTATGTTGACGCATATTCCCACTTCGTGACCGCAATAGAGATGGACGGACGCGCCGATGCGCCGGGTTACCTAAACCTGTCGGCCATATACCTTTATTACGGCGACCGCAGACGCGCCTACGAGCTCCTGCACAAGGTCTTCGACGAGGCCGTGGCCAAAGGGCATTATTACATGGCCTCCGCTTCTCTGATAAACATACTGACGGCCGACATCGACAGCACTGTGGTGCCTGAGGATTCTGTCGCCGACCTGATCCGCCGATACAACTCGCGCGTGCCGAAGACCGCCGACAATCCCGGCTGGGCCCTTGCCGCACATCTCTCGCGTGCCAGGCTTTTCGACATCAAGGGCAATCACGACGCGTCGATACGTGAATACAGGGAGTCGCTCGATGCTTCGGGCTCGATGCTGATTCCGGCGCGAAACCGATTCGCCTCATATATCGGTCTGGGCAAGACTTTCCAGAAGGCCGGGCAGACCGACTCGGCCGTACTATATATGAAGAAAGCGGAGGCTCTGGCCCGTGACGCAGGCTTCACAGAGTTGCTGATCAGCACCTATTCGTCGCTGCACGACATTTACGCCGAAGCCGGCAACCGGAATATGGCCGACGCATACCGGTATAAGAAACTCGAGCTCAACGACTCAGTATTCAACACGCGTGAGTTCGGCAAGATTCGCGATATCGAGATGTTTCACGAGACCGACCGCTTCAAGAAACGCATCAGCATGATGCAGATTGAGGAAAAGATGCGTCGCCGCACGCTTGTCATAGTCAGCATCGCCCTGCTGTGCGTGGCCGTCCTCTGCGTCCTGGCTTTCGTGCAGAACCGAAACCTGCTACGCAAGAACCGAAATCTTTATGAACGCAACATAGCGGCCATGAAGGCGGAGGAGAAACTCAGGGAAGCTATTCGCTGTCAGCAGGAGACCGTGCGTCTCACATATGCGAGCAATAACGGCAAGCCGGAAGAGGCTTCGGAAAGATATTCGGGTTCCTCGCTGAGCGACAGCAGGGGAAAGGAAATCGAGAAGCGCATCATCGAACTGATGGCCGATGAGAAAGTGTTCTGCCGCGAGGGCTTCACCATCAAAGATCTCGCAGACCTCTGTGGCTCGAACACCAAATATGTCTCCCAGGTGCTCAACGAGCGAATGGATACCACCTTCTCGCAGCTTCTTAACGAGAGCCGCATATCAGTGGCACGCAAAAGATTCGTCGATTTCGAGCATTACGGACATCTCACCATCGAGGCTATTGTGGCGGAACTCGGATTCAAATCGCGATCGACATTCTCGAAAACCTTCAAGCGAATCACCGGCCTGAGTCCGTCGGAATTTCAGCGTATGGCGCGGGAGAAGAGGAAATGACAACCCCGAGCCGGGGCATCCGGATCGGCGTCGCGGCTCTCCCCCGGCTCAGGTCTCATGATGGTGCGGACAAGCCCGCGCAGACTCAGAAACGTGATTCCTCGGAGTTCCCGGCGCCGGTGCCGCGATAGCGGTCGCGGGTGGTGTTGAAGCGGTACTGGAGCATCAGCATCACGGAGCGGCCGGTAGAGAAATTCTTCAGGACTATCCGCACATCCTTATGGGTAAGTCAGCAGGGTGCAAGACTACAGGTGTGACATACGGAAATGGAACTATAGCCGAACTGCAAAATGCAGGTGCTGACTACATTATTGGCTCATTCGCTAATCTTAAAAATATTCTCTGATTGATGACAAGAAATCATGTGGTTGAAATAATATCTTTGTCTCGCTCAAAATACATGCTGAACTGCATTAAATGTGGCTGGTATGTGGATGCCTCGGTCTGCTTTGAGTCGTGTATTCACAACGTTGTTGATATGTTTATCAAACACATGGACAAAGCGTGCAACATTAGACTGGTGATCGATAATGAAAGTTGGGAAATATTTCGGTTTCATCACGCATAAATGGGTGGCACTCATGCCACCCATTTATGCGACCTGCGTCTATAATCCATAACATCACTTGTCTGAAACAGGGATATAACTAAATAGTTTAGTTTGTTACAAGCTTCAGGCCTATTATGGATGCAATCAACGTGAAGATGAAGAATAGTCGTATCGGAGTAGCGGGTTCTTTGAAAAAAACTATCCCCATGATGACTGTGCCTACTGCACCAATACCGGTCCAAACAGCATAGGCTGTACCTATAGGCAATGTCTGGACAGCTTTGGCCAACAGATACATACTGAGAACCGTTGACAAAAGGAAACCTGCACCCCAACAATAAAATTCAGTGCCAACAGATGTTTTGGCCTTGCCTAAGCAAAACGCAAGACTGACTTCAAACAGTCCTGCAAGAAGTAAAAAAATCCAGTTCATATGATAAATTATATACGATTTTAATTTGGGGCCTGTTAATTCCAATTCCGAGTTCAAAATTACCAAGAATGCGTCGGACTATATTTTACATTTGATAAATAATAACCACGTGCTGAATTATTTGTAATTTTGCAATCTCGTTACTATGGATATAAAAGAGATAATAGATTGCAGATATAAACTGCCTGAGAGTTCATTGACCAAAATATGTGAGTCAATGGAAAGAGTCAGTTACCCCAAAGGATATAATGTTCTTGAAATAGGCAAGATAGAACGTGATGTGTTTTTCATAGCAAAAGGCATTGTTAGAGCATATACTCTTGTCGATGGCAAGGAGGTTACTTTCTGGATTGGAGAGGAAGGTGCTACTATTGTATCTATGATGGGCTATGTAAGAGACCAACCCGGCTATGAGACAATGGAACTCATGGAAGATTCGGAACTCTACGTTATAAAAAGAGAAGTATTGCTACGCCTTTTCAAGGAGGATATTAATATAGCGAACTGGGGACGTAGATTTGCTGAAACAGAACTTCTTGATGCTGAAATGCGTGTTATTACCTTACTTATTTCAACAGCGACCGAACGTTATCAGGACTTTCTTGATACTCAACCTAATTTATTACAACGAATGCCATTGGGATGTATTGCATCGTATCTCGGCATAACACAGGTTAGTTTAAGCAGAATAAGAGCGGCGATTGCCAAGGATAACGGTTAACTCACAATTTTAATCATTTTCCTTGGTAGCTTATGATAAGGACTTTTGATGGTGTTCCCTAAATTTCAATAAACGTTAGTTCCGGCGTAAGTCGGAATGCTCGTTGACTATCAAGGTCCGCCCACGTTGATGTTATTCTCGGAAGATTAACGCGAGTATGAGCAAAAATTGAGTAGTCAATCGTGTCAATAATTTGTTTGCCGTCATTGTCAAGTTCGCGCACATCGGCCCATGTAGGAGAGCCGAAAGGCGCTTCACCTCCTCGGAAAGAGGGTACATATCTGAGTAGCTTTACAGCTTCTGACGGGTCAGTGTCAAGATTCTTGATTGAGTCGTTCAATGTTTTAACAAGAGTCGGAACATCATCGGACACTCCTGCATCTTTGACCCAATCAACCAATACCGGACTGTGGCTGAAGAAAACGGTCTTGCCACTGACTATGCGTGTCGTTGCGATAGTCATTCTTGGCAACATTTCTGTCAGTAATGATTTAACTGTCCGGGCATTTTCTTCATCATACCGCACTTTCTTCCCAAAATCAGCAAAATAGTTGAGGTCATGATTACCCATCAGAAGATGCACATTATCATAGCTCTTTACATAGCCAAAGAGTTCCCGAAGATTTGCAAGAGACTCATCATTTGTAATTCCCTCTGCCGCATAAGGGTCATGGTAATCACCGAGGAAAATTGTATCAGCATCAGGATATAGTTCAACGGTACGTCGCCAAAACCGACGTCCGTGAATATCAGGTATGACGATTATATCATTATTGTTATAGGCCATAACTCAGTATATTTATCAATATAACAAATCAGAGCAGATACACGTCTCGAAATTCGGTTTGCAAATTTACGAAATGTATCTCAAATTTTTGTAACTTTGCGGAGCCTTAGGCCCTTATATTCCGCTCATCAATTACTATTTCGAGGGCATGGTAAAGTCTTATGAGGCTCGCCTGGCTAAACCGGATAAGAAAATCTTAGATATAGCTGCCAAAGAGTTCGGCATAAATCCGGAGAAAACATTATTCATTGATGAATCTCCTTATAACATAGCAGTTGCCAAGGAATTGGGATGGCAAGGTGTCGAGGTCAAGCCCGGCAGCGATTCGAGCCGTTGCGCCTCTCGCAGGTTATGTCAGTTTTATGATGTATAGCAAATAGAATTGTGATTTTGCTTCGTTTTGTTTGGTATGATTAACAAAATTCACTACCTTTGCAGACATGAAGATAATAGCAAGGCAACAGTATATTGAGCATATTCGGAGATTTATCGGCAAGGGTATGATAATCGCCCTTACCGGGCAGCGTCGCGTTGGCAAGAGTTATATAATCCGTCAACTCGTCAAAGAGATTGAAGCCGACAATCCGGATGCCAATATCGTCTATATCAATAAGGAAAAAACAAAGTATGCCGATATAAGAAATGCAGATGATCTCTCGCGTTATCTTGACGGAAAACTGAAAGATGGTGCAGACAACTATCTTCTCATTGACGAGGTGCAGGATATTGACGGTTTTGAGAATGTCCTCCGTAGCCTTAATGCCGATGAGGAATGCCAGATTGTCGTGACCGGAAGTAACGCCAAGATGCTTTCGTCGGAGCTTTCCACATACCTCGGCGGTCGATATATTGAGATTCATATCCTGAGTCTTTCATACCGAGAGTTCCTGACCTTTCACGGGCTTGATGATTCTGATGACAGTCTTCAGAAATATCTCGGATTCGGCGGTCTTCCTCACTTGTACCGTCTCGGACTTGAAAACGAGGATATGGTATGGGAATATATACAGAACATCTACAATACCATTGTTTTAAAAGATGTGGTGCAGAGGGAAGGGTTGCGCAATGTGACACTGTTTGAAAACCTGATGTCATACGTCAGCGACAACGCGGGGCAACTTGTGTCGGCTACGTCCTTGTCGAAATATCTCAAATCACAGCGAGTGGAATTGACCCCGTTGTCGGCGATAAATTATCTGAAAGCCGCCTCAAACGCCTACATCATCAATAAAGTGCCGAGATATGACATACATGGAAAGCGTCTGTTGGAGACCAACGACAAATACTACTTTGAGGACTTGGGGCTGCGCAATATGCTTGCCGGCCCTAACCGTACCGGCGACATAGAGAAAGTAATAGAAAACGCTGTCTATCTACATCTTAAAAATCTCGGATACAAGATCAGCGTCGGGACACTTCCCAACGGTGAGGTTGATTTCGTTGCCGAAAAAGGCGGCACATCGGTCTATATACAGGTGGCGTATCTCATCGCTGACGACAAGACAATGGAGCGGGAGTTTGGAAATCTGCTGAAGATACAAGACAACTATCCCAAGTATGTCATATCCATGAATCCGATGTCACGCCCTCAGAACTACGAAGGCATAAAACATCTGACATTACGACAGTTTCTGATGACAGATGACTTATAACCAATGGCAGTTCATTTTAGGAACTTTTAATATGACTAATTTGTATAATCCCGGCTGCATTCAGCATAGTTCAAGCAAGCTTGACTCTGCTTTTCATTGGCACGGGATTTGGCACTGCGACAAATAATGATTAAATTTGCACAAACGAAGATAAGAACGGCGTTGCAGAATGATGAAGTACAGAGGTGCCTCATCCGAGCCAAGTCCGATTTTTAACATACAGAATCAGATGTCCCACAACAAGTTGCCTTGAAGTTCAAAGTGCAAGTGGGACCACCACTTAGAAATCAGGCAGTTACGAAACAAATCGTAGCTGCTTTTTCTTTTGCCTTGAACACAAATCTGAACACAACTCCGCGTCAACTCATTTCGGCCGCCAATGGCAGCCGCCGTGTTCATGCTCTTGTGTTCAAATACTGTGTTCAAACCATAGCTGAGGAATTGCAAATCGACGAGTTTCCTTATCCTAATCAACAATGACGAGTCAAAAGAAAAATCGGGGGCAAGCAAGACGAAAAATCAGCGGACATCCATTTTCTTTTGCCCAACCCCATATATTGGTTTAGGTTTAGTCGGGCATATATAAAGCCCGAACCAAACCAAACATTATATCATGGATTCTGATTATTTAACCTCAAATACCTTGATTCTCCGAAGCAAGAGCTGAATGGATTTCGGGGCTTCCTTTCGACACGTTTTGAGCTTGGCCATAAAATCAGACGTCTCCATATCTGAATTGAAATCTGCCACAAGTTCACATGGCGAATCTGAAGATTCTGATAATTTGAGCCCTTTTCGCTGCATGAGCGTTCTCAATGCGACTATTCCATTATCGTATTTTGGTCTAATTTCTACAAGTTTCTGCATGAGTCCGAGACCGTCATCTTGTGTATGGAGTTCATTGACCATGGCGACCATAAACAAAGTCTTTGCATCTGGGGTGGCCATCTCGAATGTCTCTGCCAGCGTGCTGTTTACCTCGTCAGCCTCTTTATAGCACTCAAGTTTTACTAAAGCGCGCGATTTCACATATAGAGCTTCCGGGCAAATATGTGATTCCAGAACCTGTTCTATTGATGTAAGAGATCGAGAATAGTCTTTGCTGTATAAGCTCAATAATGACACAAGGAAACGAGCTGTCCAATGTCCACTTGACACAATAGCCTCAGGAATGTTATCTATACAACCATACAGATGTTCGTCATCAACAACGGTATCAAGAAATCGTTTGGCTTGTTGAAGAGCTTCACGAATATTTCCTTCTCCACACTTTTTATTCACTAGCATCAGATATGCCTTGGCTGCTTCGTCATAGTCGTGAGCTTTGAGTGCTTCGTATGTAGCCTTCCCACTTTCAATCTCGTTGTCTATTTCCTTAGAGTCGTTGAAACCGCTTGCGTAACTGAGAATCTCATTGGAAGTATGAGCATATTGGGGGATTATACCACGTGAAAGATAAAGACCGGCGAGACTTCGTACTCTGCTCAATGCTACATAGAGTTGGCCAGAGGCAAACATGCCACGGCTAAGGTCTATTTGCAGTTTGTCAAAAGTCATACCTTGACTCTTGTGAACCGTTATAGCCCAAGCAAGACGGATAGGAAATTGTGTAAAGGTTCCGATAACCTCCTTTTTCATCTTACGGGTATCGCGGTCATATTCGAAATTGACCGAATCCCAACTACAACAAGGTACGACATACGTTGAACCATCGTGTAATTCCACGGTTATTTCGTCTTTTGTCAGTTTGCATACTTTCGCAAGGGTACCATTTGCCCATCGCTTCTGCTGATCATTGCGTGCGAACATCACCTGAGCACCTACTTTGAGACGAAGAGTCTGGTCTACCGGGAAACGTTTTTCTTCAAAGCGCCCCTCTACAGTACCTTCATATACAAACTCCGGGCTGTCAATCTCGGAGAGACGCTGATTGTTGATTTCATCCGCTGTCTTGTTGATACTTGCCAATGTAACAACCATATCATCGCTTTGTGGTTGTGCCACGCGAGTATTCAGCAACGCTATATCCTCCGGCGTAATTCTGTTCATTCTTACATGCTCCAGTATGTTTAGGAAGCGATTGTCATCTTGACGATAAACCTTTCTAAATTCAATCTTGACAAGACGGATACGCTTGATAGCCTCCGACTTGTAAAAATAGAAGTCATTGGTATGATAGATGTCTGTGAGCAAATCTTTCTCGGGACCTTGTTTCACAACGGGAGGCAACTGAAACATGTCGCCGACAAAGATCATCTGCTTGCCTCCAAATGGCATATTATTGCGAAGAGTTTTACGCATAGTGTAATCAATGGCATCCATCACATCGCTACGCACCATAGATACCTCATCGATGATGATAGTGTCGGCATGAACAAGCGAAAGTATCTTTGCCTGTCCCATCTTGCCACAAGTTCCGGGGAAACAAGCCTCCATAGGCAGTCCGAAAAATGAGTGGATAGTATCGCCACCCGCAAGAATGGCAGCAACACCTGTTGGAGCCAGCGTAATGAAATTCTTACCGGCCATTTTCTGGACATTCTGCAGGAAGGTTGTCTTGCCTGTCCCGGCACGTCCGGTAAGAAAAAAGCTCGAATTTGTGTTAGCAATGAGCTCGTAAGCCAGTTGCTGTTCGCGATTTGTTTCGTCTATCATAATTGAGTCTGGTGTTTTTGCTGTTATAGATTAACCTTGGAGCGGGAGAATGGATCTTACGCTTCGAGCTGAGGCAATATGCGTGTAAGATGCTTGTTGAAATCAGGGTCAAGGAAACTCTTGAAACTGCCGTCTACATATCTTTTGGCTTCGCATTTGATTTGCTCATGATCAACATTGAGACCCTGTGCTTTGATGCAGCCGGTAATAAAGTCGCATAGCATCTGCTCGGCCTCACTTCGGATGAATTCCTCGTTGCGGAAAGTCTTCTCGTAGTCGCGTTTTTGCACGAGTTCAAGTCGGGTTCCGTTGAAAGCATAGATTTCAAGACTGTCTATATAGGTCCATGTGTGGCACAGACCAACCTTTTCTTTTATGACAATGTTCTCGCAAAAGCGAATGCCTTCATAGTACATATTGCCCTTTTCGCTTTCATAGTTACCGAGAAGGAACATCTTCTGTCCTTCGTCCCAAACGGGAATTCTTTTTCGTGGGGTGCCGAATTTGGGAAGGAGATTGTCGAATAAGTCTTTCGTGATTGCTTTTTCAAATGAAGCCATCGTCTATTCTGTTTTTGAGTTTATGCGATTCGTTTTTGGTATGTCTGCACGTCATTAATCATCTGACGGGAGAAATAAAGCAACTGTTGCTCACTCACACACTGCCCGATAGCCTTGGCTTGCCCTTCGAGGTAGTTCTTCAGCATCTGAACTGTCTGCTCCATGGCAAAACGCTCATTGAAACAAACCCAGTTGCCGCATCCTCCCCACATCTTCTTACCAATGATGACAGCTTGATTGCCATCCCATGCGAAAAGAGTGATACCGTTGAGGAATGTATAGGCATATCCTTCTCCGATATCATAGTGAACAGCCAATCTGTCGGAAAAACGGACTGCCTTGAAGTAGGTGTTTCCGGCAGCACTGGTGTATCCGAGTGTCAGATACACATTCTTTTCAGGGTTATATGTCGCAGATGCACAGGAAAGTGCGGGAAGAGCCTTGGCGGCTAGACGAGTCAGAGCTGTTGTTTCCATAGTTTTTTCTTGTTGTTTTTATAGATATATCAGATATGGTTGAAAGGTAAACAGCCCTCCTTAACAAGCAAATCGCAAGTGATGTAGACGCTCCATGCATTTGCTTGTGTTGCTTTTGATTGCGATAGCCGTTTTCAGGTCCCGGCTATTTCTTGTCTTGGCATGTATGGCCTGAGCTTGACGCTTTTCGACTATTCTTCGAAGTAGCCTCGTTTGCTCTGATGCCGACTTTTCATCATTCCTGGCGTTGAGACTGAGGAATATTCCATCAAGAACTTCATCCGCGATTCTGTCGGTGGTATTCCACCCGGCTCCTCGGGCTACGGCTTTACGATATTTGCCGGTTGATTCTATTCTCTGCCAATCTTCGTTGACCTTGCGGCGAGCCTTCGCTTCTTTAGCACGGCGACGTTCTGCGATTTTCTGGGTTGCTGATATGTTCTTCGTGCTGGAATTAGTCTTCTTCATAGTCTTTGATTTTGTTGCTCGCCATCTGTCCTGATGTCATCACCGTGGCGATTTCGGTGTTTTGACGATGCAAATTTAATATGCGTTTTGGCGATGCGCAACAAAACAAATAAGAAGAATAGTTCTCTTGAATTTGGAACCATTCCTCTCACTAATATCTCTTGACAAATCGGTTAATCCCGGTACAAATCCATCATTTTTGAGATGCGCTGTCGGAACAAATCTCTGATCGATTTCGGCGAAATTACAACCAATCCATCACTCATATGTAATATCCGACCAATAAATTCATTGTTTGGCTCGACAAAGAGACAGAACTCACCATATTCGCCATCTTCGTATTTCCCGAAAGACTTTATCGTCCTTTGGGAATGATGAATCTTCTTAGTTTCCGTTAATCTGAACATGCTGAGATTGGTCGCACGCAAAACAATCTTTTCAGGCTGCTGATTCCTTTTATGACTTACTCCGACGATATTTTCAAAGTATCTTGAGTAAAATCCTTTTGGGGCTGTAATATATCGTGCCGAAAGAGGTAATAATTCAGGACGTGTCTGGATTCGGTCTAATGCAAGATTATAACCATACTCCGGTATTCTTCCGTCAGCATGTCCAAATAGGAACCAGCGACCATTATGCTCTTTTAATAGGTGAGGATGAAATACTAATGACACGCACTCTTCCTCATACGGCTTATACTGTATACTCAAGACTCGTTTGTCACGGATTGCTTCATAAAGTATCGGCAGTAAATGTATATTGTCCAGTTCTCGGTCTATACTTGATGAAATCATCTGCTCCCCATTCTTTCTCCTCCGAGTGATTTGAAGAAGATCAAGTGTATCTTCGAAGAAGTAATCAAGCCATGACCGTGGAAAGAATCCGGCAGAGTCCTCGCAGAACTGTGCATAAATCCGAATGTCTTTAATGGCTGAAGCATTCTGTAAATCCTCAAGAGGGTTATCATTGGAGCCAATGTAACGGAATTCTTTGGCCCGATTATTTCCACGAGTTTCAATACAGTCCTTTCCGGCTTTTTCTTCTACGAGCATACAAACATCAAGGAATGCCTTTCGCAGCTCTCCGTTATTGGGACATTTAGATATACTCCATGGCAGCTCGTTGACTGATGTAAGACCAAGACGATCAGACATTACATCAGCATGCGCAAACCATTCTCGTGACATTAGCCGACGATAGATATCCCACGCGAACTTCGTATAGATACCTTTACCGTCAAATGGATTTAAACGAAGCATTAAATTAATTCAATTTCGTCCTCCGTAGGAGCGCTGGGAGATAACCAATCGCTATCCGGACGACATACTAAACGGGCGCACCTGTATGCCCAACTAAGTTTATAAATAGTTTGTCCTTGATATCGCCCACTGCTTTGCTTTGTTACTACTAATGCGGCAAATGGAACAAGTCCGTCTTTAGAACGAATGCATAAAGGCAAGAACCACCCAATATTCTTGGAGTTAGGATCATAATAAGGGATAGCCGTCTTATAGTTCCACTCACAACGCATCAAAGAAATTTTGATTGCTTGTTCTAACGATGTCTGGAGATAGTTAGATGCTCCTTCATCAGATGATATCATCTTTCCGATGCGATCATCGTATTGAGATACGGTCTCATTTTCAAGCCTTTCAACAGAGCCATCTAACGCTCGTCTAATCCATTCTTCAGGTAGCCGTGAAGGATGTTCTGTGATTATATGGTCATAGTCAACAGACAATTTAGAAATGTCTGGTTCAAAAAGAATATTATCATCAGAAAAATAAAGAGCACGACTCGGTAGATTAGCTATATTATTAGCCATAACTTTGCCAAGATTCTCTCCATCTATACAAAATCCCTGAAACACCCATCTTTCAGTAGTGCTTCTTCTCGTCATATAACAGAAAATGGGCTTATACCGGAAATCTACTAATCCAGTGTTCCAACATCCACAAAGCCCATTTTCCGACAAAGCAATTTTCCCTTCTTCCTTTATACGAGCATATGTGTAACAGAGATAGTTGTCCAGTAGACCATTTGATTTCTCGTTTTCTTCCCATGGTTCATCTAGTGCCAATCCTTTTAATATAGCGAGATTTGATGGATAGGAGTTCGTAGGTGCAAAATATATATCATCTAATATTTCATATCTGGATATATTAGAGATGCGTGCCATGGTTACATTTGAACTTTTATTGAGTTGAAGACCGTATAACTTTGCGAAGCCAGTGACAGAGCCATTCCACCCAACTCCAATCATTAAATCTTTAACTTTAATCCAACCTAATTTATCAGTAGAACTGTTAGTCAACTCTCTGTATAAGTTACGAACTTTATACGGCTTAATTTTGCCTTCTATTTTAGGTTGTTTGTTGAATTCATCTGCTATTGGATGTGGTGTAGTATTAACATCAACTTGATCCTCCTTACGTGGGGTTGAAATTATCAATAGCGGGGGTTCATGTTTCGAGGTATCTCCTTTTTTAAAGACATAATTATCTTTTAAAATACACTCTATCGCGTTGCGAATACTTGTGTATCCCAAGGTAATACAGGTTTGCTTTAGCGTTTTACTTCCCATAGACGCAAACCGCTTCCACCCATCTTTCCAATATGGAGCTTGGTCGTACGCATTACTAATTTGTTTTTTCAAAGATTCGATTTGCTCTTCTTCATTAAAACCGGATTCACAATTCATGGTTATATTTTCATTTAAAGCGAGATTTGCTAAATTAGTTATTTCATTAAAGATCTGTTGAGCTATTTTCTGGAGCCGAATTCCAGGCCACTGTATGGGTTTGGAGAATGATGCCTTTAATATTTCCGGTGTTTGGGGTACCTGATGAAAGCTGAAAATTACATCTTCTACCTTAATATACAAGCATCCTTCTTCTTGATTATAGTAATAAGTAATGGAAGCCTCTTTGAGATTATCAATCTCACGAATTAATCTACCTGCATTGGTTTTAATGGTTGAGTATGAAAGCGTGTGTTTAAATTCCGGCGTTTTTATTGCGGCATTCAACAGATTGAGCGCACAGAGATAAACAAAGACGTCAGTCTTTGTAGAAATGTTCATGTTTTGGACAATCAGCAATGCCTTTGAAACCGAATCACTTTCAATTTCAAAAATTTTGCCACTGACAGCTTGTCTATTCCATTCAGATATAGACTTGGATATGTCATCTAAAATTAAATCGCTCATAGATTGGTTACAATTTTTGCAAAATTACAAAATTCTTTTTTAACAATCAACCTTTCGCTTACGTTATTCAACATATCCATCTATGAGAAATAGCATAAGATGTTTTGCGTATTCATGGGATATAGCAATGGAAATCGCTGAAAACCAAAAGTGATTTTCAGTGACTTCCAGATGAGTTCAACCGCGCTTGCGTCGGAAGAGGGAGGTGACTTTGCGGCTGGCGCTGGAGGCTCCGATGCCACCGCCGATACCGCCAATCAGACCGCCGACAATGGTTCCGATTCCGGGGAAAATTGCGGTGCCGATTGCTGCTCCGGCCGAAGCTCCGGCCCAACCTCCTCCGATGCCGGCGGCATTTGAGACCATGTTCTCGGCGTAATCCGCTCCTGAGAGTTTACCTCTGCACAGCTTCACCGTGTCCGGAATCGCTGTGGCAGCAAACATTGCTGCGCTTGTGACAACGTTGGTTCTTGCTGCTTTCGTCAAGACATTGACCGCTGCCTGTCCGGCGACTTGTTTGCCGGCGACAACGCTTGCTGTCTTTGTCAGCACCTCTCGACCGACCTGCGTCTTCATCGCGGACTCAACTACAGGTTTTACTGCCTTTGTCACTGCAGCCGCCGCATTTCTGCCGACAGTTGTCCTCAGGGCTTGTTGCGCCAAGGCTCCTCCAGCCAAAGCTGTGGCACTTGATGTTGCACCGGCTTTCAACGCTTCTTTGGCTGCCTCGGCATTGCTCTTGCCCTGCCTCTTGGCATTGTAGAAGCCGATGGCTCCAGAAATTGCACCGGCGCCTGCACAGCTTATAGTCTGTGTTCGGATGTCGAACTTTATCGACTCCCAGTTGCCGGCTCTGGCAACCTTCTGTGCCTGCGTGTAGGTGACGTGACCCTTGACCACGATTTTCGAAGCCATGTCAGGATCAGTGACTCCTGCGACCTTTCCCTGTGAAATGGCTTCGCGCATGAGGCGAACGCAGTCATCGTACTGACCCTTTGGAACCTCGAGTTTCATGCCGTCGTAGCGGTACATTCCGGTTTGGCTGTCGAAGGCAGACTTGACTGTGTTGTTCGCGGACTGGCAGTACTTGGTCTGTATCTGCTGGCCGTTCACAATTCTGTCAGCTCCGTTGGGGGCGTTGTTTCTCCCGACGCATTCCACTTTCCTACCATGCCATCGGTCAATCTGTGCGTTTACATCCTCGGCAGCGAAACCGTGGCCTGTCTTGTGGTGGTACTTTACCCACTGGGTGTCTTCGATTCTTGTCGCTGAGTGGGTTGACGCTGCACCATTTGCCGCACTTCTTGCAGAAGCGTTGTTGGCGTTATTCACTGCGGAGTTGCTGTTGGCTCCATTACCGTTGAGGGTGTAGTTCTTTTCCATGGTCTTGTGTTTTAGGAAAAGTGATAGACCTTTTCATAGACCGGGTAGAACGGTAGGATGGTCATTTCTCCTCCTTGAAATTAAAATAAATACCTGTTGGATGAATTAAATTAAAGCGTATTTCACTTGACCGATTTTTCGATGAT
>SAMEA3663118__coassemble_165_pt1 | contig 28524 bp, 20 predicted proteins | sample SAMEA3663118__metabat2_high_PE_005 | metagenome-assembled genome bin SAMEA3663118 (sample SAMEA3663118) | pig gut metagenome | biome: pig gut; feature: pig-associated habitat; material: faeces | place: Denmark | collected 2012 | reverse complement strand
TTCAGCAAGTGACCAAATCCGCTCCAAGGATGCGACCCCAGCGTTAACATTTTTTTGTGTCACGGGGTCTTAATCGGGTTATAGCATCTTTTTTGTTAAAAAACGCTGTTTTTAACATTTTGGTTTGTTATATTTGCAGTAAATTTATTAACACCCTTACCCGAAATTAAAAATCGGCTCTCTGGCCATCCCCTTATGACCTCGTTTATAAGGCAAGATCTGACATACTGTTAAAGTGATGCCGGTTTCAATATGAATTTAGACATGAACAGATTCGGACTTACAAGAGTTGCCGCTGCCACGCCGGTTGTTAAACCCGGCGATCCGCATTTCAACGCAGAATCAATAATCAGCATATTAAGCCCTCTTTCGCAAGACTCGGTCGAAATAGCGGCATTCCCGGAATTGTCTGTCACGGGGTATACATGCGCCGACCTTTTCCATCAGCAGACGCTTCTCGATGCCGCCGAAGCAGCCCTCGAGCAGATTCGCGCTTTCTCCGAAGATAACGAAATGCTGATAATCGTCGGAGCACCGCTCAGATGTGCCGGCGCCCTCTATAACTGCGCGGTGGCTATACGTCAGGGCGAATTTCTGGGAGCCGTTCCCAAGATCCATATCCCCAACTACAGCGAATTTTACGAGAAACGCTGGTTTAAAAGCGGCGAAGGTGTTCACGCAACAGTCAATATAGCTAACCGCGAACTGACTGTCAGCACCGACTTCATATTCACACATAAAGGAACGCGCGTCGGCGTGGAAATATGCGAGGATCTCTGGGTGCCCGTTCCCCCGAGTTGCCGTCTGACGGAACTGGGAGCCGACATCATAGTCAACCTATCGGCCACCAACGAGGTGACCGGCAAACACTCCTACCTTCTCCATCTTATACAAAGCCAGTCGGCACGCTGTCGCTGCGGTTATGTCTACGCATCTGCCGGAGTCGGAGAATCAACCACCGATCTCGCTTTTGCCGGAAACGCCATCATTGCGGAAAACGGCGTGATCCTCGCCGCCTCTCCCCGATTCAGCCTCTCAGGCTGCGAAGCAATCGCGACAATCGATGTCGAAGCCCTCAGGGCCGACCGTATAAAGTATGCTACATTCAGCGACGACACTTCCACAGAAGATCTCGATAAGATAATCTTTACAGCCGACATTCAGAATAACGGTGAAAAAACCGCCAAAGCAGGATGCGGTGAAAATACCTGTGAAGAACTTCTGCGCTACAGAAACGTCAATCCGCATCCATTTGTGAACTCCGATCCCGCCAAACGCAAAGAGACCTGCGACGAAATCTCATCCATTCAGGCCTGGGGGCTCGCCAACCGTCTCCGCGCGATAGGTTGCATGAACGCCGTGGTCGGAATTTCGGGAGGTCTCGATTCAACTCTCGCCCTGCTAGTCACGGTCAAGGCTTTCGATATGCTCGGACTCGACCGCAAGGGAATTGTCGGTATCACGATGCCGGGGTTCGGCACAACAGGAAGAACCCACAGCAACGCCAACGAACTCATGGAACGCCTCGGCGTCACCCAAATGGAGATTCCGATCGGCCCGGCCGTGGAGCAGCATTTTTCCGACATTGGTCAGAATCCCGAAATCCACGACATTACATACGAAAATTCCCAGGCCCGCGAACGCACCCAGATACTGATGGATATGGCCAACAAGGTCAATGGCCTCGTGATCGGCACCGGAGACCTCTCGGAACTTGCCTTGGGATGGTGCACATACAACGGTGACCAGATGTCGATGTATGGCGTCAACGCCTCCGTGCCTAAAACGCTCGTGAAATATCTCGTGGAAAATTATGCCGACACCACCGACGATCCGCAACTTCGCCACACACTCCTCGACATCGTCGACACCCCGATCAGTCCGGAGCTTCTCCCCGCAGGCAAAGATGGCGAAATCAAGCAGAAAACGGAAGACACCGTCGGACCTTACGAACTCCACGACTTCTTCCTCCACGCAGTGCTCCGCCACGGTTTCCCGCCGGCAAAGATACTCGCTTTCGCGTGCAAGGCATTCAAAGGGACCTACGATTGCGAAACGATCGGCAAATGGCTCCGCACTTTCTACCGCCGATTCTTCGCCCAGCAATTCAAACGCTCCTGCATGCCCGACGGTGTAAAAGTCGGCAGCGTCTGCCTCTCTCCCCGAGGCGACTGGCGAATGCCCTCCGACGCCTCTTCCCGACTCTGGATTGAGGAAACGGATCGCGAAATGGAACGCATCAGAAACTGCAAATAAATTATCAGCAGAATGGAAAAGGAAGAAAATCAACCAAGATATGAAGCCGATGACCTCCGCGAAGCCGTCGAAGTGCTGAAAAAAGGGGGAATCATACTCTATCCCACCGACACGATCTGGGGAATCGGATGCGACGCCTCCAACTCAGAAGCGGTGAAGAGAATTTTCGCTCTCAAAGAGAGAGCCGACGCCAAGGCGATGCTTTCGCTTGTCGGCTCAGAAGGACAACTGCAGCGAACAGTCAACGACATTCCGGAAGTGGCATGGGAGCTGATAGATGCCGCCGTAAAGCCTCTCACCATCATCTACGACCATCCCGTAGGACTGGCCCCCGAACTTCTCGCCCCCGACGGCTCGGCCGGTATCCGGATCACTTCCGAGCCCTTCTCCCGCGCCCTTTGCGAACGCCTGCAACGCCCCGTGGTGTCGACATCGGCCAACAAGAGCGGCCAGCCTTCTCCCGCTTCTTTCAGCGACATTTCCCCCGAAATAATCGATGGTGTCGACTATGTGGTAAGATTCAAACGCGACCAGAAGGGAGGCACGGCCAGCAACATCATCAAGCTCGGAGAAGCCGGAAGAGTGAAAGTGATCCGGTGATTACGAGCCGAGTAAAAATCCGATGAATTTTTCATGTTTTTTCAATAAAATATGTTAACTTTGTAGTTCGACCATCGCGCACGACTTCAATCAAGCGTAACGCCGGAACAGAAAATGAACGGTAAAAATTATTCAGTCAATGCCCAGAGATGCAAGTATGTCGTCACCGACCTTGTGATGACATACATTGCCTTTTTCATTTTCAACATTTTCCGGTATAATTACGTCACGGCGGCCGCCATATCCGCCTCGACTCTGTGGAAATTTCTGACAATGCCGAAAGTGACGATGGAATTGATCTTCGTGCCTCTCGTCTTGTCAGCGATCTACATTCTCTCCGGATACTACAACAATCCGCTGATCAAATCGAGGCTCTCTGAATTCACGTCGACTTTCCTCACCGCGCTTTCCAACACGCTCATCATCTTCATGTTTATGCTGATCAACGATTCGAGCGGAATGCGCAGCAGGGATTACGTCACTATCGCCGTGCTTTTCAGCCTTCTCTTCTGCCTCACTTATATCGGGAGATCGTTCATCACTTCGGGAACAATCCGAAAACTTCGGAAGCGCCAATGGAAATATACCACCCTTATTGTCGGCAATTCGAAAGCTGCGCGAAAGGTTTACTCTAAAATCAGCAAATCGAATTCCGTGTGGGGATACAACGTGATCGGATTCATCAGCATTCCGGGAGAACACGACTTCAGCGACAATCTTGCAAGCTGGCCGATCGACGAAGTGGAAAAAGTGTGTGCGGAGAATGCGGTCGACCAGATCATATTGGCTCCGGAGAAAAGAAGCGACAAAAGCGTGATGGCGCTCCTCGACAGGCTTTTCCCCCTCGGCAAACCGGTGAAAATCGCCCCCGACACACTGAGCTTCGTGACGAGCGGCATTCAGATGAACGACATTCTCGGAGTGCCCCTTATCGATCTGACATCACCCCGGATGAGCGATTTCCAGAAGAACGTCAAGCGGCTCTTCGACATCACGGCATCATCTCTGATAATGATAATCCTCTCCCCTCTGCTCCTTTGGATCGCCCTGATGGTGAAATTCGGGTCGAAGGGTCCGGTGATATATAGTCAGGAACGCATCGGACGCCACCAGAAGCCCTTCATGATATATAAATTCCGCTCCATGCGCACCGACGCCGAGAAAGAGGGTCCGCAGCTCTCGAAAGACAACGACCCCCGGATCACTCCTTTCGGCCGCGTGATGAGAAAATACCGTCTCGACGAACTTCCACAGTTCTGGAACGTGATCCGCGGAGACATGTCGATAGTCGGTCCGCGCCCGGAACGAGAATTCTATATCAGGCAGATCATGAAAGAAGCCCCCTACTATTGCCTCGTCTTCCAGGTTCGCCCCGGGATCACGAGCTGGGGAATGGTGAAATACGGCTATGCATCTACTATCAGACAGATGGTGTCAAGGTCGCGGTTCGACCTGATCTATCTCAACAACATGTCGCTGCAGACCGACGCCAAAATCATGATCCACACGGTGAAGACCATAATCGGGGGCGAAGGCAAATAATTGACCGGGACGTCGCTTTGGCGTTCTCCCGGAGGTTGAATTAGAATCAAAATAGTGAATGGCTTATACAGAACGACATAACGTATTCACAAATATCTGGATGAAGTTCGTGATATGGCGCGAGCACCATATCAAGGAGCGGACTTTCGTGATCCTGCTCTCGCTGGTGATCGGAATTCTATGCGGATTCGCCGCCCAGCTCCTGAAATTCCTCATCCATCTCATCTCCCGTCTGCTAACTTCGCATTTCAGCGAGACGGAAGCCAACTATCTTTACCTGCTCTATCCGGTGCTCGGCATCCTGATCACGGTGCTCTTCGTGAAATATGTGATCAAGTCGAACATATCCCATGGAGTCACCAAGGTGCTCTATGCCATCTCGCGCCGTAAGTCGCGACTGAAAAAGAAAAACATGTATGCCTCGCTGATCGCATCTTCCATCACCATCGGATTCGGAGGATCGGTCGGAGCCGAGGGACCGATCGTCTATACCGGAGCGGCCATCGGATCGAATGTCGGCCAGGCTTTTCGCCTCGGGCCGAAAGTGCTCATGATCCTCGTGGGTTGTGGAGCGGCCGCCGGTATCGCCGGCATTTTCCGCGCCCCGATCGCCGGAATGCTTTTCACCCTCGAGGTGCTTATGATCGACCTCACCGGAATGACTGTCATGCCGCTCCTCGTCTCTTCGATCGCCGGAGCCACAGTGGCATACGTGCTCGAAGGCTACAACGCCGAATTCTTCTTCTCCCAGAGCGAGGCGTTCATGACAAGCCGCATTCCCTATACGATAATTCTCGGCGTGGTCTGCGGAATGATGTCGTTCTATTTCACGAAAGTGATGTTCATGATGGAGTCGATGTTCTCCCGCATTAAGAGCCAATGGGTCAGAATCGTGGTCGGAGGCTCGCTTATCGCCTGCCTCGTGTTCCTCTTCCCCCCTCTCTACGGCGAGGGCTACGGAGCGATCAACTTTCTTCTCACCGGCGAACAGGGGAAGGTGGTCGACGGAACATTCTTCTATTTCGACCGCGACAACGTCTGGTTTCTTGCCCTTTTCATCGGAGCTATCGCCCTGATGAAAGCGTTAGCCACTTCGGCCACCAACGGAGCCGGAGGCGTCGGCGGAACGTTTGCGCCTTCACTTTTCGTCGGCGCTCTCACCGGATTCCTCTTCGCTTTCATCCTCAACAATATCGATCCATCGCTCAATCTCTCGCAGAAAAACTTCACGCTGATGGGGATGGCCGGAGTGATGAGCGGAGTTATGCACGCCCCTCTGATGGCAATCTTCCTCACGGCCGAGATGACCGGAGGCTACGACCTCTTCCTGCCGCTTCTGATCGTGTCGACGCTCGCATATTTCACCATCCAGTTCTTCCTCCCCTACAGCATCTACACAATGCGGCTCGCAAAGGCAGGCGACCTCATCACTCACCAGAAAGACAAGGCCGTCCTCACCTTGCTGAAGATCGACAATCTCGTGGAGAAGGATTTCAAGGAGGTCCATCCCGAAATGAGCCTCAAGGAGATGGTCGACGTGATATCGATCTCCAACCGAAACCTCTTTCCTGTCACCGACGCCGAAGGGAAACTGAAGGGAATCGTGCTTCTCGACGATATCCGCAACATCATGTTCCGCACGGACCTTTACCGGAAAATGCACGTGTCGCGTTTCATGTCGGCGGTTCCCGACACGATTAAGATCGACCAGCGCATGGACAAGGTGATGGAGACCTTCGACAAGACCAATGCCTGGAATCTCCCGGTGGTAGATCAGGATGGGCATTATCTCGGTTTCGTTTCAAAATCTAAAATTTTCAACAGCTACAGGCAAGTGCTCAAGCACTTCACCGACGACTGAAAAGCATTATTGATATGAAGATAGTTTTTTTCGGCACTCCCGAGTTTGCAGTAGAAAGCCTCGACAGGCTGCGCAATGCCGGCTTCGACATAGCGGCAGTTGTGACAATGCCCGACAAGATCGCCGGGCGCGGTCACAAGATGATCCAGAGCGACGTTAAAAAATATGCCGTGGCGCACGGTCTGCCTGTGCTTCAGCCGGAAAAACTCCGCAACGAGGAGTTTCTTTCTGAACTCCGGAACATCGGCGCCGACCTTTTCATAGTGATCGCTTTCCGAATGCTCCCTGAAGTTGTCTGGAGCATGCCTCCAAAAGGAACATTCAATCTCCACGGCTCGCTGCTCCCCAAATATCGCGGGGCGGCGCCGATCAACCGCGCCATAATGAACGGCGAGACCGTGACCGGCGTCACGACTTTCATGCTCAACCACGACATTGACACCGGCGACATCATCGACCAGAGAAGCATCACTATTGCCGACAGCGACGATGTCGGCACCGTCTACGACCGGCTCATGCATCTCGGCGCCGACATGGTGGTGGAGACTGTGAAGAAAATCGAAGAGGGAAGTGTCGAAACCCGTCCGCAACCGGAAGGTGAATTCACTCCGGCGCCGAAGATCTTCAAGGAGGATTGCCGCATCGACTGGAACAGATCGGCCCGCGACATCCACAACCAGGTGCGCGGACTCTCCCCATATCCCGCCGCTTTCTGCTCCATCGTCGGCAATGATGGAAAAGAGATGCAGGCCAAGGTGTTCAAAACCGCGATTGTCACCGATTGCGGCAATTTGTCGCCCGGTGAAATAATCATCATGGGGAAAAGAATGATCGTAGGCTGCGGCGACGGAGCTATTGAGATCCTCTCGCTCCAACCGGCCGGGAAGAAACGGATGGATACCTCCGCGTTCCTCCTGGGTTATCATCCGCTCAGCATGACAACAGAATAATCATAAGATTAAAATCATACGATTAGAATCGGAAAATCAATCTGATGAAAGACACCGCAAGCGAAAACAGCCGGATCCTGATGGATGTGATCATTGCGCGCGGAGTGGAGACGATAATCATCTCCCCCGGAAGCCGCAACACTCCTCTCATCATCGCGGCCGAAGCAAGGGAAAAGCTGAAAAAATATGTCGTGGCCGACGAACGGACGGCTGCTTTCATGGCTCTCGGCATGGCGATGGGTAGCCGCCGGCCTGTCGCTCTCGCATGCACTTCCGGCACGGCTCTATACAACTACGCCCCTGCCGTGGCGGAGGCTTTCTATCAGAAAATTCCGCTGATAGTGATCTCAGCCGACCGCCCGGCCCAATGGATTGATCAGGATGATTCCCAGACTCTGCGGCAGTCAGGCGCGCTTGCCAACATCGTCAAGGCAAGCTTCGACATCCCGCTCGAGACCGAAGCGCCGGGACTATGCGCCAATCCTGCTTTCGTGACAGAGAAACACTGGTTTGTCAACCGCCTCGTCAATGAGGCCATGACCGTGGCAACCACAGGGTTGCACGGCCCGGTGCACATAAACATCCAGCTTGACAATCCGCTCGGAAAGATTGTTGATGTTCCGGAAGCGAATGAGAGAATTGTAAGAGTCGTGGAGAATGAAGACCGAATGAATCCTGCGGTTCTTGACAGCATTGCTCTCGAAATGATGGAGAAGCGGATCCTTGTTGTGGCAGGATTCATGCCTCCCGACAAAAAGCTGAACCGCGCCCTGATCGAGTTTTCGCGTCTGCCGAACGTGTCGGTGATGTGCGAAACCCTCTCAAATATCCACACTCCGGCCGATACATATCTCATCGATTCGCTTCTCGCCCGTCTTTCAGATGAAGAGAAGCGGGATTTGAAGCCCGATATCGTCATATCCATTGGAGGTTCTCTCGTGTCGCGGATGCTCAAGGAGTATCTGCGCCGCGCTGAAGGAACCGTCCATTGGAAACTTGGCGATTCCCCCGCCTCAACCGACACTTTCCAGCGGCTCGACGCCCATTTCGAATGCGATCCCGCCGTCTTTTTTCAGGGTGTCACGGCATTCATCCGACATAAAGAGAAATGCGGGCAAAAGATAGTGCATTCCGGCTATTCGGAGCTATGGAGCGCTGCAAGAGAAAAGGCCTCGGCCATCAACGCCGACAAACTCCGGCAGGCGCCATGGAGCGAACTGACGGCCCACGCCGAATGCCTGAAGCTTTTGAATCTCGGCAATATCAACCTCTTTTTCTCCAACGGCACGCCGATCCGCTATTCGCAACTTGCGGTCGAAAGAGTGTGGCACGCCTGCTATGGCAATCGGGGTGTGTCGGGAATCGACGGCACCAACGCCACCGCCCTCGGTCTGGCCATGGCAAAAAGCAAACAGCCGACTCTGCTTCTATCGGGCGACCTCTCGTTCAGCTATTGCCCCCAGATTCTCGCTTTGAAGGAGTATGCCCCGAATTTCAAAATTATCGTTTTCAACAATGCCGGAGGCGGGATATTCCGTTTCATCCGCACCACCCGATCTCTCCCGATGCGCGAAGAGTATCTGTGCGCTCCCCCGAATCTGCCCCTCCATAAGCTTTGCGACGCCTATGGCTGGAATTATCTAAAGGCTGAGAACATGAAGGAATTGCACGATTCTATTGTCGCTTTCATGGTCGATGACGCCAACGTGCTGCTCGAAATCAAGACAGATCCACAGGGCAGTGCCGACATCCTTATCAACTTTCTTGAAGAAAAAATCTAAGCATATATGTTCAACTGGAAAACCATCAAGGAATATGAAGACATCCTCTTCGAAGAGATGGAGGGGATAGCCAAGATCACCATCAACAGGCCGAAAGTCTACAACGCCTTCAGGCCCAAGACCAATATGGAGATGCTCGACGCCTTCCGCATCTGCCGCGAGCGCCAGGACATCGGAGTGATAATCCTCACCGGTGCCGGCGACAAAGCCTTCTGCAGCGGCGGCGACCAGAATGTCAAGGGTCGCGGAGGATATGTGGGCGATGACGGAGTGCCGCGCCTCAACGTCCTCGACCTTCACCAGATGATCCGGTCGATTCCCAAACCTGTGATCGCCATGGTCAACGGTTACTCAATCGGCGGCGGAAATGTGCTTCAGGTGGTCTGCGACCTCTCGATCGCATCAGAAAACGCCCGCTTCGGCCAGACCGGCCCCAAAGTCGGAAGTTTCGACGGCGGATTCGGCGCATCTTATCTCGCCCGCTGCGTAGGCCAGAAGAAAGCAAGGGAAATCTGGTTCCTCTGCAAACAATATACCGCACGCGAAGCCCTGGAGATGGGAATGGTGAATGAGGTCGTTCCTTTCGACAAACTGGAAGAAACCACCGTCGAATGGTGCCGCACGATCCTGAAGCGCTCCCCTCTCGCAATCCGCATGATAAAGCGTTCGCTCAATGCCGAGCTCGACGGCCAGCACGGTCTCATGCAACTCGCCGGCGACGCCACTCTCCTCTATTATCTTATGGACGAAGCCCAGGAGGGTAAGAATGCTTTCCTCGAAAAGAGAGACCCCGACTTCAGCCAGTTCCCCAAATTCCCCTGATCTGCCATGCGACTTCAATTCGCTCCCTATATGCTGAAATTCAAGCATCCCGCCGGGACTTCGCGCGGGGTGCTGACGGAGAAGATCACTTGTTTCATGAGGATCTTCGACGAGAACAAGCCTGATGAATTCGGCATCGGCGAAGGAGCCATATATCCCGGCCTCTCCCCCGAGGCCGACGACCGCTTCTTCTATAAGCTGATGGAACTCCAGGCCAACGTGCGCCTCGGGCTTCCGACCGACCTTTCTCATTTTCCGTCGCTGCAGTCGGGATTCGAGCAATGCATCCGCGATTTTTCAGGTGGATGCCAGGGAATTTACTATAACTCCCCTTTCGTGGCCGGGCAAAAGTCAATCGAGATCAACGGCCTCGTATGGATGGGAAGTTTCGATGAAATGGTGGAGCGGATCGAGACCAAACTTCAGGCCGGTTTCCGCTGCATAAAGCTAAAGATCGGGGCCATCGACTGGAAAAAGGAGGTCGATATGATCCAATATATCCGCGACCGTTACGACCGCGACCGGGTGGAAATCCGCGTAGACGCCAACGGCGGTTTCACTATGGATAATGCCATCCCGCGTCTCAAACGCTTGGCCGACCTCGGCGTGCATTCCATCGAACAGCCGATTAAAGCCGGCCAGCCGATGCTGATGCGCTTTCTCTGCGATGTCTCCCCTCTTCCTATCGCTCTCGACGAGGAACTGATCGGTAAATTCACCCGCGAGGAGAAAATCGAGATGCTCGACAATATCAAGCCTGCCTACATTGTGATCAAGCCTGCTCTCACAGGAGGCTTCTCCGGAGGCGAGGAATGGATTGAACTGGCAAAAGAACGGAACATCGGATGGTGGATAACATCAGCTCTCGAATCAAACATCGGGCTCAACGCCCTTGCCCAATGGGTGGCGACGCTCGACACAAAAATGCCTCAGGGACTCGGCACCGGTGCTCTATTCACCAACAATGCCGAAGCGCCAATCTATCTTGACGGCGACCGTCTCAAATATGACCCTGAAAAACATCTCGACCGCCAGTGGCTCGCCAACCTTGACTGGAGAGAATAGTCAGTGGGAAAAAGAATAATTTCGAGCCATGACCTACGATGATTTCTTAGCTGAATGGCGCAATGATTCCGACTCGATCCGATGCTTCACCTCCGGATCGACAGGCGCTCCGCAGCCTATTCTCCTGCCCAAACGTGAGGTGCTGGCCTCGGCACGGCGCACTGTGGATTTCTTCAATCTCGGGAAAGATTCATTCCTTTATTCCTGCGTTTCGCCCGATTTCATCGGTGGGAAAATGGTGGCGGTAAGAGCCTTCTCGATCGATCCTGCAGCTCCGCGCTTCGGCTATGAAAATCCTTCAAACCGACCGCTCGCCGGCTATGACGGGCCGCTAATAGACCTCCTCTCCGTAGTGCCTTCGCAGATGGAATGGATTGTCGACAATCTCGCAGACGTCCCCTCTCTTGGCGCCATACTCGTAGGAGGCTCGTTCATCCCCGACTCGTTGCGCCGGAAAATTGCCGCCAGCGGACTGAATGCCTGGGAGACATATGGCATGACTGAAACTGCCTCGCATGTGGCCCTGAGAAAAATCGAATGGCCGCAATCCCCTTTCTCTCCTCTGCCCGGAATAAAGATATCTGATGCCGACGGCTGCCTCAGAATTGATATCGAAGGATGGAAACAGGTGATCACTCACGATCTTGTAAGAATCGACGAAGAAGGAAGATTCGAAATCTACGGCCGCAGCGACAACGTGATAATCACCGGAGCCAAGAAGGTATTCCCCGAAGAGGTTGAGGCACTCCTCGAAGGCGTCTTCCCATTCGACTTGGCAATATCATGGGAGCCGGATGAGAAATGGGGGCAGAAAGTGGTGATGATAGCCGATTGCGATCCGGCCGGGGAATGGAGCGAACAGCGCATAATCACCGCGTGCAAAGGGATTCTTCCTCCTCATCAGGTGCCCAAGGGGGTGGTTTACGGCCGGGTGCCGCGCACTCCCAACGGCAAGATCCGCAGAAAGCGATAAGCCTCCCTCACCCAAAGCACCAGCGACGAAGCCGCTACTATTATCAGCAGATCAAACGATCCCGAAGGATTGAACTTCCAGTCGAGAGTGTGAATCATCGGCTCGACATTGAAAAATTCGTAGGCAATCTCAGTGATAAAGAGCTGGCCGATCACTATCACCGCAACTATTGTCCAGAAACCGCTTCCCATCTTGAGCCGGAATATGCTTTTTCCCGTCTCGAAAGTCCGGGTGTCGAACATATACCAGAAATGGGTCCACACGAAAATCGAGAAGAGCAGCGTGGCTTCATAGGCGGTCATCGGAGATTCCGCCCCGACGTGACAATGAAACATCTGCAGAATCGAGGTCACGTCGGCATGATTGAACAGCCAGTATAACCCGAATGTTATCGCGAAGAAAAAGACGCCGACCGACAGAAGTTCACGGATCATCGGCCGGATCAGGATGTTGGCATTGCGCCTGCGCGGCTTTTCTTCCATCACTCCCGGCGACGGAGGAAGCGAAGCGAGAGCCATTGCGCCGAAGGTATCCATAATCAGGTTGACCCAGAGCATCTGCGTGACTGTGAGAGGGGATTCGGTCCCGATGAAAGATCCGAGCATCACGAGCAGACAGGCCGCCACGTTGACCGTGAGCTGAAAGAGCAGAAACCGCTGGATATTCTTGTAGAGCGATCGCCCCCACATCACTGCCACTCCTATCGAGGCGAACGAATTGTCGAGGATTGTAATGTCGGAGGCCTCCTTAGCCACCGACGTGCCGTCGCCCATCGAGAGTCCGACCTGCGCCGTCTTAAGAGCCGGAGCATCGTTTGTGCCGTCGCCCGTCACGGCCACCACCTCATTGTTTGCCTGCAGGGCTTCGACGAGGCGCTTCTTGTCGAGAGGACGCGCACGCGCTATGATCTTCAGATCCTCCACGCGCTTCTTAAGCTGATCGTCGCTCATTGCCGCGACTTCCGGACCTGTGGCTATGTTGGAGTCACCGTCGGTGGCGTCGTTCCATAATCCTATCTGACGTCCGATCTCTTTGGCTGTGCCCGGGGTGTCGCCCGTGACGATCTTGACTTTGATTCCCGCGTCGAGCACCTCCCTCACGGCCGCTGGCACGTCCGGACGGACCGGGTCGGAGATTGCCACGATACCGAGAAATGTGAGCTTGTCCGCCGTCAGTTTGCCGTCAGTTAGCACAGTCTCGCCGTCGGCAAGTTCCCGATAAGCCAGTCCGAGTGTGCGCATTGCCTGATTCTGATATTCCAGAAGTTGAGCGTTGATCTCCTCTTTAGTTACCCCCGCATGGTCGCTGCAAAGGCCGAACACAATCTCCGGTGCACCCTTCACATAAAGAATCCGTTTGCCGGTCGACGACATCACTTCGGTGGCCATATACTTGCGCTCCGTGGTGAAAGGAAGTTCAGCCACGACCTTCGCCTCTCTCCTGTATTTCAGATAATCCGCTCCCCGCTGACGGAGCCAGAGCAGAAGCGCCCCTTCTGTGGGATTTCCTATTACCGCTGTCTTACCGTCGCTCGTGTCAAGCTGGGCCGTGGAATTGACTGCGATTCCTTCATAGAGCACTTCGTCGGAGGGATTGCCGAAGAAATTGGTCTTGTAGACCTGCATCCGGTTCTGTGTAAGCGTTCCGGTCTTGTCGGTGCAGATCACTGTAGTGGCGCCCATCGTTTCGCAAGCATGCATCTTGCGCACAAGGTTGTTGGTTTTCAGCATCCTGCTCATTGAATATGCCAGCGAAAGCGTGACTGCCATCGGAAGGCCTTCAGGCACAGCCACGACAATCAGCGTCACTGCCACCATCAGGGTCTTGAGCGTATGCGCGAGCAACGGCAGCCAGCCTTCCCATTCTGTAAAAAAGGTGAAATGAACCATCTGCCCCACTATGATCAGTCCGGCCACTACATAGCTAAGGTTGCTTATGAGTCGGGCCAGCCGGTCGAGTTGCTCGTTGAGGGGCGTCTTCACAGAATCGTCAATCTGCGCCTCCTCAAACACTTTCCCCATCTCCGTTGCATCGCCAACCTTTTCAACCTGCATCAGTCCGTGGCCCTCCATCACCTTTGTGCCGCGTAGCACCCGGTCGGAGGGATAAGTAGCCTCTTTGTCGAATTGCACGGGGTCGATGGTCTTATTGCACAACGGTTCACCTGTCAGACTCGACTCGTCGACGCTGAGCGAAGTGGCTTCGAGAAGTTGTCCGTCGGCCGGGATCTCCTCCCCCGTGTTGAGGATCACTATATCGCCAACCACAACATCCTTGCGAGGCACAGTCGTGATGCCGCCGTTGCGTATCACCTCCACAGCTTCGTCATCATTGACTCGATTTAGGATACGGAAGGCATTGTTGGCACGGCGTTCGAAGAGGAAGGCCAATATTGTGGCAAGTCCGATGGCGAGGAAAATACCTATCGGTTCAAAAAAAACTTTCCAGCTTTCCCCGAGACCGAAATATTCATAAAAGGCGATTCCGATTGAAAGAGCGCCGGCAATCAGCAGGATTATTATCAGGGGGTCGGCAAACTTCTCGCCGAGTTCTTTCCACCACGGCTTTCTCGCCGGCGGAGTCAGAATGTTCTCACCATATTTCTTACGGCTCTCCAATACCTGACTGTCGGTCAGCCCGCGGTTAGCAAAATTTTGTGACATTTTACTGATTTATAGTCTTTTCCTTAAATTTTGAGTATCAGCAACAGCTGCATTTGGACAGATTATCTTTCTATCACGCGATTTGAAACAAACCCACTCTCAAATAACGCTGATTTTTCAGTTTAAGTTATACGCATCGAATTAACTTAACAAAAACTTTACAATTTTCATCCCCATACCATCCCACACAAAAAGCTCCGTCCGACCGCTATTTTGCAATTTTACGGCCGGACGGAGTATTTTTTTCAATAGACGAAGGCGTCATGTCAGAACTCGAATTTCTCGAGAGTAAGAGTGGCAACTTCCTCGATAGCGGGAACAAGACGGCGGAAATGTTTCTTCATGATTTAAATATCGTTTATGTGATTATCGTTTATGATTGAATACAAAAATAATCAAATTTTCCTATTTACCAAAATTCTGACATTCAACTATAAACTATAAGATGCAGCCCGACTGCAAATTAATTGCAATCAGACCGCTTTATAGTTATTTCACTTTAGTGAATTATATTGGCAAAATAATCGCAAAATTAAATTTTTGCAAGCTGGAGAGCCGGGCGGCTGCGGAATTCCGAATCGCGCAACTTCGCATATGCCCTCAGATATTTGCGGATAGATGAAACCATCTCCTGGCTTTCCTGAAGCATGTTGACATAGACATATAGCACTCCCATTGCCGAAGGATCGCCGTCTCTTAGCTGGTCATGAGCGCGATGATAAGTGTCGGATATCAGATCCTTAATCTCGTCGCAATGATTTCGCAAGAGCGTGATTGCCATTGTGTCGCCCGATTCCATCTGTGCAAGCGTATCGTTGAAAAGGATGCTTATCCGCGTGCGCATTTGCTCGCATTCCTCGGCATATCTTTCGGGCAACGGCATGAAATTGTTTTCCACATGCTCCTTACATACCTCATTGATGCGGCGGAGATTGTAGAGGATGTTCATGCACATGTTGTTGCTCAGATAAAACCAGGTACTTTTCTCAATAGCCATCTGGCGCGGAAGATTGCGGAGGCATAGCGTCTCTTTCCTTCGGGCGTTCTTCAGAACGGTTTTCTGTTTGGACAGACTCGACTCCGCTTTATTGAGCACGCCGGCGTTGTCGCTTATAAACGCGGCGGTGATATCACGGTATTTCTCTTCGGCATAAGCCATGAAATCCTGTTGGCGTTCGGTGATATACATCAGCAGCATCGGCCAAGTCTCCGACTTGTCGGTCATGGTGATTATAGCGTTGAAGAGAGCGTCGCCCCCTTTGTCGGAATCCTCTTTTTTGCTGAATCTGCGGTTGCTTCTGATGATAATGAAGATAGTGAGCGCGGCGAGCAGAAACATCACCCAGTGTCCGCCGAAATGCATGGCGGTCACTATGATGCCGGCTCCGATGAAAGCGGCTCCCGCCGTAAGAAACCACCCTCCTATCACGGAAATCACTCCCGTTATACGGAACACGGCGCTCTCCCTTCCCCAGGCTTTGTCGGCAAGAGATGTACCCATCGCCACCATGAAGGTCACGAAAGTTGTGGAGAGCGGCAGTTTCATCGATGTGCCCAAGGCGATGAGGGCTCCGGCAAGCACAAGATTGACCGAACCGCGGATTAGGTCGAACGACGCCCCCTGGTCCATGATTGTCTCGTCGACGTTGAAGCGGCGGTTGAACCAGCAGCGCACGCGCTCCGGAGTGACGCTCCTCACCCAGGAAATCAGCGACAGCGCCCAGCGCACAAGCCGCCTGCTAATGCGCGACGAACCGAACATTTCATCACCTCCCTGCTGAGATCCGAGACCGATTTCAGTTTTGGTAACGTTTCTCGCCTTCTTGGAAGTGGCGAGCGACACAACCATTATAACTCCGGCCCCGATCAGAAAATATATGGGGGTGTTGGCCGGTCCGTTGAGCGAATCCATCAGAAAACCATGCGCATCGCCGCCTCCGTTGGCAATATAATCCTGATAGGAAGAGAGTCCGCTCAACGGCACGCCGATGAAGTTCACAAGGTCGTTTCCGGCAAATGCCATTGCGAGAGCGAACGTGCCCATCAGCACAATCACCTTCAGGACATTCACCTTGCAGACATAGAGCAACTGCATCAGCACAGTGAAGAGAGCAAAACATGAAAGGATAATCAATGCGGTGTTCTCGTTGATCCAGCTCTTGACTTCCGGAGTCATGAACGTAAGGTCTTTCGCTCCCTTGATAAGGAGAAAATAGATTATGGCAGTGGCGCAGAGGCCGCCGAATATTCCAATTTTCCATTTGAGGTTGCTGCGGTAGTTGAATGTGAAAATCATCCTTGAGATGAATTGCACTACAGTGCCGAAGAAAAAGGCTATCGCGACCGAAAGGAAGATTCCGAGAATCACCGATAGGGCTTTCTCTGTATTGAGAAGCTCGTTGAAACCGAGATCCGCTCCTCCGGCCATCTTTATCAGAGCCACCACAAACGTGGCTCCAAGCAGTTCGAACACCATGGAGACGGTGGTCGACGTCGGCATTCCGAGCGAGTTGAAAATGTCGAGAAGGATGATGTCGGTCACCATAACCGCCATGAAAATGCAGATGAGGTCATAAAATGAAAAATGCTCGGGACGGAAGATTCCGTGCCGGGCAATATCCATCATGCCGTTGCTCATGGCAGCCCCGATGAAAACGCCGATCGACGCCACGATCAGCACTCGCTTGAACGATGCCGCCCCCGACCCGACGGCGGAATTAAGAAAATTGACCGCGTCATTGCTCACACCCACCGACAGGTCGAAGATCGCCAGCAGAAACAGAAAAATAATGACGCAAAGAAACAGTATATCCATTCTTTTCTCAGTTAAGTTTTCACTGCAAAATAACTGAGAATAGATTACATAAATATTACAAAATCGTTAATCTAATGTTAATCCTAATCCCGTTTTTTCTCTACAGGATACCTATTGGTTGAATTAATTTCTTGAAACATTTATAATGAAAAGGTTGCACATATCACTGATATTTAGTAAATTAGTGGCAACCAAACCATTGATTACTATCATCACGCTTATGCACAACTTCATCGTAAAGTTCGGAAAAATTCTCGACATATTCAAAGAATTTGCCGGAAATCGTGTAAATGACCCCGGACAATTTCAGACAATTTCAGATTCGGCTCAGGGAGATTCTGAATATCAGGCCGCCGGTCCGGAGATTGGAAGCAGATATGGTCCCCCCGTGAAGAGCCACTGCATTCTTCACTATCGAGAGGCCAAGGCCCGTGCCACCCGCCGCGCGGCTGCGCCCCTTGTCTATGCGGTAGAACCTTTCGAACATTTTTTGCAAATGTTCGTCGGCCACCCCATTCCCGTTGTCGGCAAAAGTCAGCATTATTTTCCCTTCGTCCTCACCAGCGACGGCTATCTTTATCCGATTCCCGCCACTATATGCTATTGCATTGTCTATGAGATTATAGAAAACAGATTCAAGCAGCGAGATATTGCCACGCATCGGCAATGGAAAGGCCACGCTGTTTTCAATTTCAATTCCTTTTGTTTCCGCGATTATCCTCCGGTCATCGACTACAGTCTGAATGATACGTCTCAGGTCAATATCCTCCTTCACCACCGAAGAGGCTCCGTCATCCATGCGGGTTATCAACGATACATCCCCGAGAAGCTTCTGCAGGCGGTCGGTATTGGAAAGGCAACGCTCGAGGAAACGGCGCCGCTTCTCCTCATCGAGTTCGCTATGCGCAAGAAGAGTCTCCACGCATATCTTTATCGAAGCCACCGGTGTCTTCAGTTCATGGTTTATATTGTTGGTCAGCTCTTTTTTTATCCTCTCCTTTTCTTGCTGTTCAAACAGAGCTGCCTTATGCTCCTTCTCGCGCTCCACATTTGCTTTCTGAAGCCGGGCATAAAGACGGACTATATTGTTCGAGATCGAACCCAATTCATCGTTGGGAAAAGGTTCGGTGTCCGAAATCCGGATTCCCTTCTCCACATCGTCGGCAAATTTTTTTAGCCTGGTGATATGCAGTCCGACCCGATTGGTGGCGAAATATCCTAAAACGCACATGGCCAGGGCCGTCATTCCCATAATCCACAAAAAACTGATGTCGGGCTTCAGCAGCGAGCTAAGCGAGATCGAATATGGCACGGCCGTCCTGACAATATAGCCGTCGTCTCCTTTTGTGGCAGAATAGAAATAATAATTGCCTGTGCTTTGGCTATGACGACGCACTGTATAACCGGATTTATTCGAAATCGCCTTTCTTATCTCGTCCCTGTCGAGATGATCTTTGCCGGGCAGATGGTCGATGGAATTGTCATAGATCACCTCTCCGTCGTCGGAAATGACGCTCACCCTTATGTCGTCGAAAGGATGAAAATCCTTCAGACTTATATCCCTGATGTCGGTTCCCTCCTCAAGTTCGGTCAGAATATATGTATTGATCATCTGCAGGCGCGTGTTCAATTCCTCGGCCTTGTATAGCTTTTCCCTGTTATATTGGAACACTATGAAGCATCCGACCAGCAGCGCCGAGTAGCCGAGTAGCCCGAGAAAGAGCCGCTGCGGATAAGTCGGGACACGCTTTATCGGATTATTCGATGAAGCCATAGCCATAACCTGAACGGGTCACTATATTCTTGCCGTATTGGCCGATCTTCTGCCGAATGCGGGTGATGTTGACATCAACCACGCGGTCGACCACAACAACATCGTCGGTCCAGATCTCCTTAAGAAGCTCGGCACGGGAAAACACCTGGCCGATATTGGAAACCAGCCGGAACAGAATTTCGAATTCCTTCTTAGGCATCTTCACCATCTCTCCGTCGACATGGCATGTCCGGGTCCTTTTCGAGAGAACAAGCCCTTTATAGACCGCCTCCTCCCCTTCAGACGAATGAGATTCGGCTGATGAGGATGCTCTCCTTATCACGGAACGGATTCGCGCAAGCATCTCCTTCAGGGAATATGGTTTCACAATATAGTCGTCAGCCCCGAGATCGAGGCCTTTGACTAAATCCTCCTCCCGGTCTTTAGCAGTGCAGAAAATAATCGGAACTCCGGCCGTCGTCGGATTCGATTTCATGATGCTTGCAAGCTGGGTGCCGGAAATTTCCCCCATCATGATGTCGAGCAATACGAGGTCGAATTGAGAAAGGTCCATCGTCAGAGCCTCCTCGGCGCTATAAGCAGTCCTCACTTCATAACCCTCCGATTCGAGATTGAATCCGAGTGCATCACAAAGAGTTTCCTCGTCGTCTACCACGAGAATGCGTTTCGCTTTTTCCATACTGCAAAATTAGAAATATTGGGCCAATTTCAACACTCTCAACCGCATATTTAATAATTCTTTAACAAGACCCTAACCTTCACAATAATTCAACAAAACTGAATGTGTTATAACTCAAGCAGCCGCTGTCGGGAAGACATCGGCTGCTTTGATTATAAGTATACTCCTGGATATTCCAGGAGGCGTCAGAATAGTTTGATCGAGATGTATCTCTTCGGGTTCTTCTTGATGTCTAAAATCAGTGAGTCTATGTCGGCTGATACGCGATTGAGACGGTTGTAGAGCTCCGGGTCGTTGGTGAGTTTGCCGAGGGTGGAATTCTGCTCGTTGAGCTGGTTGGAGAATTTCTCGAGATTCACTGTGACCGCCTGGACATTGTCCATTGTCTGGGCCAGAGGGAGCTCCTTGAGAGTGTGGGAAAGAGCCATGAGGTTATAGCTCACCGAGTCGAGTTTGGTAGTGACGCCCGTGGCGCTGCGCATAAACATCGGCACATCGCGACGCATCGTGTTGTCGAGGCCCTTCGAAGTGTAAAGAAGATTGTTGGTTATTCCCTCCAGATTGCGGATCGCAATCCTGAGCGACGGATCGGAAACGAGCGTATTGAGATTGTAAACAAGTGAATCCACCTTCGGCAGGATTGAATTCACAGCCGGAAGCATATCATTGGTGACCGACGACATGAGATCGCTTTGCTCGCGCGATGCGATCTCCGATCCTTTCTCCAAAGTCTTATTGCTCTTCCCCATCACGATGTTGATATATCCTCCGCTGAGAAGCGTGCTTGCCATTTCAGCGTAAGAATCTTCCGGAATACGGAGCTTGTCATTGACAGCTATGAGCACCTTGATCTTTCCGGGATGCTCGTAATCGTAGGTGAGTTCCCTTACCTGACCGACCTTATAGCCGTTGATCGACACCGGAGCCGACGACTCAAGGCCCGACACGTTGGAATATGACACGTAATAATAGTTGGTAGGATTCATCAGGTTGACTCCCTTCAGATAATCAATACCGAAGAAAAGCACTACCAGCGCCGCTATCACGCTGATTCCGATCACGAATTCCTTGCTTACTAACTTTTTCATCTTATTTTGTTCCTTTGAGGAATTATTATTCAAATTTCAGGTAACTGATTATTCTTATTCGAAGCCGACTATGATGAAGGCATCGGGGATTTTTGACTTCACCTCGAGGAGCGTCTCCTCAATCTGGTGACGGTCGCCGCTCTTTCCGTAGGTATATTTATATAAGCCGTTTTCCTTAAACGAATCAATCGGCGACAACCCCTGGAATGCGGGGTCGGTCAGGCTCAACTGCTCGGGCGAGGAGAGAAGCTGGATTTTATATACAACGTTTTCCGACCCCATTGTGGTTGTGGAATTCCCTGCCGCATTTGCATTGCTCTTCTGATTCGAAACAGACACGTTTGATTTTGGTTCCCTTTTCACCACATTGTTTCCGTTCGTAGCGATGGCCGACACCGATGTGGCTGACGACGGGCCCGATGACACCCTGATCACGCGGCGGCCGCCACGCGTGGAAGTGCCGGAATCTTTTTTCTTGTCATCTTTCTTAGACTTCTTCTTGTCGGCGTCTTTATTTTTCTTCTGCTTCTTATCTTTATTTTTCTTATCCTTCTTTTTCCCTTTGTGCTGATCCTGATCCTCATCGGAAGCCACTACATTCTGAGTAGGCTCTTCCTCAGCAATCGCCAGATATGAACTTTCCGACTTCACCACGATGTTGTCGGTCTCGAAGCTGCGGCTCGCCGATGCCTTCTTGCCCGACTCGGAGCGACGACGGCGCGATGCGGTGCGTTTGCCGGCGTTGGCCGTTTCAGGAGTTCTGGTCACCTTGCGGGTATCCGATGCGGAAGCCAGGATGACTGTTCCGGTCTCTGCTTTAGCAGCAGGCTCGACTGATTGCTGTGTTTGCGAAATCTCCTGTTCTTTCTCTTTTTTTATCTTTTTCTTTGCCTTGGGTGTTCGCTTACTATTCTGAGGATTTGAGCCAGTCTGTTCCTCAACATAGGTAGAAACAGCATTGAAAAGGGCTTCTGCAAGCTTTTCCTGTCCTCTCTGGCTTCCGATAAAGGCCGCAGTGGTCGGATTGCAGATAAAATCGAGTTCGACAAGCACCGACGGCATCGACGTTGCCCAAAGCACCCAGAAACCGGCCTGCTTCACGCCCCGGTCCGAGCGTCCGGCAGTGCTGACAAGCTCCCTCTGAGCTTCTGCGGCAAACTTAAGGCTATTCCCCAGATTCTTTTTCTGCGCCATTTCAAAGATGATATACGACTCATCTTTATTCGGGTCGAATCCGCTGTATTTCTGATCGAAGTTCTCTTCAAGCTCTATTACCGAATTCTCACGCCGGGCAACCTTCAGGTTATCCTGATCTTTATGGAGACCAAGCGCATAGACCGACGTTCCCTGCACACTCTTGCGGTTGGGATTGCTCTTGTCGACGGAATTCGTATGGATCGAGATGAAGATATCTCCCCTGTTACGGTTGGCGATATTGGCGCGTTCCTGAAGGGAAATGAAGGTGTCGTCATAGCGAGTCATCACCACCTTTACATCCTTGAGTTTCTTCTTTATAAGGTCGGCAAGGTCTTTTGCCACCGCGAGATTTATATCTTTTTCACGCACACCGTTGTCGATTGCTCCATGGTCATGGCCGCCGTGGCCGGCGTCGATCACCACTGTGAACTCGTGACCTTTCGGAGCTTCGGTCTGAGATGCGAAAGCCGGAGCGGCAGCTATAAGGACCGCAGCTTGAATTGCAACGGCTCCTTTCAGCAATGTGCGGTATATATGGGCTATTTTTTTTAATAGAGTCATTTCAATCATATTTTTTACGGGTAAAGACAAAGTCTTGTCCCAGATATTTCTCTCTTACCACCGGATTGGAGGCAAGTTCCTCGCTCGTGCCCTGGAAGAGGACTTTTCCTTCGAAAAGCATATAGGCACGGTCGGTGATACCAAGGATTGAATCGGCCTTATGGTCGGTGATGAGCACACCGATGTTTTTCTCCTTGAGGTGATAGACCACCTCCTGGATATCCTCCACGGCAATCGGGTCGACAGCTGCGAAAGGCTCGTCGAGCATGATAAACTTCGGGTTAATCGCAAGGCATCGGGCTATCTCCGTGCGCCGGCGCTCACCGCCCGAAAGGCCTGTGCCGACATTGTGTCTCACCTTCTCAAGCGAAAACTCCTTGATAAGCTGCTCGAGCTTGGCTTTCTGATACTCCTTGGAAGTATTGGTCATTTCGAGGATGGCTCGGATATTGTTTTCCACCGTCAGCGTGCGGAACACGCTCGCCTCCTGCGGGAGGTATCCGATTCCGGCCTGAGCACGCTTGTAGACAGGAAAACCCGTGATATCCTGATTGTCAAGAAAAACTTTTCCCCCGTTTGGAGTGATCAGCCCGACAGTCATGTAGAAAGTCGTGGTTTTTCCGGCACCGTTAGGACCGAGCAATCCAACGATTTCTCCCTGGGTCACCTCTATTGAGACATTGCTCGCCACGGTTCGTTTACCATATTTCTTGACAAGATTTTCAGTTCGCAGCACACCTTTCTCAGGCACGCTCACTTTCTCCTCGACCGTGACATCCCCTTCCGGCCCGACGGCGACAGCCTTGGCATCGACTTCTTCAGTCATCATGTCGGGCATCGGACCTTCGAGCTCTCTTTCCTCTTCGGGTGTGAGTCTTTCAGGCCTGTGGTCGGCGTCTTTATTGATTTTCTTTCCGAAAAGCGGATGAAATTTCATAGTCGGTAAAATCTTGGTTTTGAACAGGGTTATTTCTTCTCTTCAGCGCCGCAATCGCAATCGTGAGCAGAAGGGATGAGAGAACGGATATAGTCGGTGAGAAGTTTGATCGCCACCCAGTTGTGGCCTCCCTGAGGCACTATCAGGTCGGCGTAACGCTTCGACGGCTCGATATAGAGCTCATGCATCGGTTTGAGAGTCTCCTGATATCGGTCGATCACCATCTGGGGCGTGCGTCCGCGTTCTATGCAGTCGCGGTGGATCACACGGATCAGACGTTCGTCGGCGTCGGCATCGACAAATACCTTGACGTCAAGCATGTCGCGCAGCGTCTTGTCGGTGAGGACCAGAATCCCCTCCACCACTACGACCTCCTTCGGCTCGAGATGCACCGTCTCTTTCTGACGCGAGCAAGTGATGAACTCATAGGTAGGCATCTCCACGCTTTTCCCTTCGCGAAGGTCGCGCAGATGCTTGGTCAGCAGACTCCATTCTATCGAGGCCGGCTCGTCGTAGTTCATCTTCAGCCTCTCCTCGAGCGGAATGTGAGCATTATCCTTATAGTAGCAATCCTGAGGAATTACGGTCACTTCATCAGGAGGAAGACTTTCTATGATCTTTCTCACCACCGTGGATTTTCCGGACCCGGTGCCTCCGGCTATACCAATCACCAGCATGACTTTTCTGTTTTTACTTATGGGCGCGTCGAGAGCGACTGCAAATCCGCAGTCCCTCCCATATTGTCCACAAAATTAGTAAAAACTGATTTTCGCACCAAATTTTTTATTATCTTTGCACAATCTTTGGAGCAATTCGGCAACCATAAGACGTTATATAGTCGGGCAGCTATACCGGCATCCGTGAGGATCGTCATGTGATTTTGCTTTGGTTGCCATCTCTAAACAGACCCAAAAATGTTCATCAGTTCGATAAAATCATTCGGCCGCTATTGCCTCTTTATGACTCAGGTGTTCCGCATTCCTGAGAAATGGCGCGAGTTTTTCAAAAGTCTCGTCAACGAGATTTATAAACTCGGCGTCAATTCGATTCCGCTCGTTATCATCATATCCCTCTTTATCGGCGCCGTCATCTGCATCCAGATGACAATCAACATCGTTTCGCCGCTGATTCCGAGCTATTCCACCGGTCTGGCCACCCGCGAGATCCTTATCCTCGAATTCTCGTCGACGATGATGTCGCTGATCCTCGCCGGCAAAGTCGGTTCGAACATCGCCTCGGAGATCGGCACGATGAGGGTCACCGAGCAGATCGACGCCCTCGAGATCATGGGCTTGAACTCGGCCAATTTCATAGTCATGCCGAAGATCATCGGGTTCGTGCTCTTCGTGCCTGTGCTTTGCGTCCTCTCTATGTTTATGGGACTTATCGGCGGCGCCGTCATTGCGGAATTCACCACAATGATCTCCATGGAAAACTATATCTACGGCATCCAGTCGTTTTTCAACGAGTGGTATATCTGGTATAGCATCATAAAGACTCTCGTGTTTGCATTCATCATCACCTCGATTGCCGCCTATTACGGCTATTACGTTTCCGGAGGAGCGCTTGAAGTGGGCCAGGCGAGCACGAAGGCTGTTGTGTCGAGTTCGATTATCATCCTCCTCGCCGATGTCATACTAACAAAACTTCTACTGCAATGATCGAGGCGAAAAACATATCCAAGTGGTTTGACGGAGTGCAGGTGCTCTACGATATTTCGGCCACATTCGAGGCCGGCAAGACCAACCTCATCATCGGGCAGTCGGGATCGGGCAAGACCGTATTCATGAAATGCCTGATCGGGCTTCTCACTCCCGAAGAGGGGGAGATTCTTTACGACGGCCGTCGTTTCCGCTCTCTCGACACTGCCCAGAAGCGGCAGCTCCGTTCCGAGATCGGAATGCTTTTTCAGGGTTCCGCCCTCTTCGACAACGAGACTGTGCTCGGCAACGTGATGTTCCCGCTAAAGATGTTTTCGCAGATGTCGCACGAGGAGCAACTCGACCGCGCTCATTTCTGCATAAAGCGCGTAGGGCTCGAGAATGCCGACGATAAATATCCGGCCGAAATATCGGGCGGTATGCAGAAACGTGTGGCTATCGCCCGCGCTATCGCGCTCAATCCCAAATATCTTTTCTGCGACGAACCCAACTCCGGACTCGACCCGAAGACGTCTATTCTGATCGATGACCTGCTGAGCGACATCACCCATGAATATGACATCACCACCATCATCAACACCCACGACATGAACTCCGTGCTCGGAATCGGAGAAAATATCGTGTTTATCAATAAAGGACACTGCGACTGGAAAGGAAACGACGACACAATTTACAGAAGCACCAACAAGGCGCTCAACGATTTCGTGTTTGCCTCGAAGCTCTTCAAAGAGGTCAAACAATTCCTCCAGCAGCAGTACGAACATAAGCATTGACCGAAGCATTCGGAAAATTACCAAATTCATCATATGAGACTTTCAGACTTAAAACCGGGACAAACCGGAGTGATCACAAAAGTCCTCGGACACGGTGCTTTCCGTAAGAGAGTGATGGAGATGGGCTTTGTAAGGGGACGCGAGGTCAACGTGGTGCTAAATGCCCCGTTGCAGGATCCCGTGAAATATGCCCTTATGGGATACGAGGTCTCTCTCCGCCGCGCGGAAGCCGACCTCATTGAGATCGAGACCCTCGAGCAATGGAAAAACGCGGCTCTTGAAGATGCTGATTCCGATAATTCCAAATCGAAGAAAGAAGTGGAGGATTCAAGGCTCCGCAGCGACAAAATAATCAATGTCGCCCTTATCGGTAATCCCAACTGCGGCAAAACTTCTCTTTTCAACATGGCCTCGGGTGCCCACGAGCATGTGGGCAACTATGCCGGTGTGACAGTCGGCGCCAAGGCCGGAACCATGAAATATAAGGGCTACCGATTCAACATCGTCGACCTTCCAGGCACATATTCCCTTTCCGCTTATTCTCCCGAAGAGCTATACGTGATGCGCTATTTGCGCGAGGAGACGCCCGACGTGATAATCAATGTTGTTGTCGCATCGAATCTCGAGCGCAATCTTTACCTCACCACCGAACTGATCGACATGAACCGCCCGATGGTCATCGATCTGAACATGTACGACGAGCTGCAGCACAACAACGTGAAGCTCGACTACAAGGCCCTCGGAAAGATGCTCGGCGTACCTATGGTGCCCACAATCGCTTCCACAGGCTGGGGTATAGACAAACTGCTCGACACCGTGATCGACGTCTACGAGATGCGTCACGTCGACACCCGTCATATCCATGTCGGCCTCAATCCCGACATCGAGAAGGCTGTCTCGGAAATCAACGCCGATCTGAAGGCCGACCCGACTCTTCCCCACCGTTTCTCTCCCCGTTTCGTGGCCATTAAATTTCTTGAGGAGGATCCGGAGATCACCTCGCGGCTCGAAAAATATCCGCAATATGAGAAATGGGTCGATATCCGGGATAAGCTTGAGAAACGCTGCCAGACCGTCCTCAACGAGGATGTCGCCTCAGCCATATCTGCCGACAAGTATGGATTTATCCAGGGAGCGCTGGCCGAAACAATGCAGGGGAACATCGAAAAAGAGGAGAAATCCACAAAAATCATCGATGCTTTCGTCACTAACAAACTTTTCGGTTTCCCGATTTTCCTGCTGGTGATGTGGCTGATGTTCTGGGCCACTTTCGAAATCGGTTCGTATCCTATGGAATGGATCGAATCTCTTGTGTCATGGATATCGGGAGAGATCGGAGAATATATGTCGCCCGGACCGCTAAAAGACCTGCTTCTCGACGGAATCATCGGAGGCGTGGGAGGCGTGATCGTTTTCCTGCCCAACATTCTGATCCTTTATGCCTTCATCTCATTCATGGAGGATTCGGGATATATGGCGAGGGTGGCCTTTATAATGGACAAGCTGATGCACAGGATGGGATTGCACGGCAAGTCGTTCATTCCGCTTGTGATGGGCTTCGGATGCAACGTGCCGGCCATAATGTCGACGCGCATCATCGAGAGCAAGTCGAGCAGACTGATAACTATCCTGATCAATCCTTTCATAAGCTGTTCGGCAAGAATTCCTATCTACGTGCTTCTTGTCGGCGCCTTCTTCCCGGCTCACGGTGCCTGGATATTCGTTCTGCTCTATACTCTTGGTATTGCGGTGGCGGTGTTGACGGCCAAACTGATGAGAAAATTCTGGTTCAAGGCCGACGAGACGCCTTTCGTTATGGAACTTCCTCCTTATCGAATGCCGACCTTCAAGGCAACGATGCGCAATATGTGGGCCAAAGCGGAGCAGTATCTCAAGAAGATGGGCGGCATTATTCTGGTTGCCTCAATCATTATCTGGGCACTCTCCTATTTCCCCCATTACGGTGTCAGCGACGTGCCGGCTGATTTCAAGGCCAAGGCTTATGCCGAAATCCCTGAAGCCACATTGAAAACATCGACTCCTCAGGAGATCGACGAGATGATAGCCAAGGAGTATCAGCAGGGAAATTCAATCCTCGGACACGTCGGCAAGTTTGTGGAGCCTGTGGTCCGTCCGATGGAGTTGGGTTGGAAGACTTGCGTTTCGCTGATTGCCGGTGCGGCTGCCAAGGAGGTTGTGGTCTCCACACTCGGAGTGCTCTATGTGGGTGACGACAATGAAGAGGCTCTCGCGGAAAAACTCTCCACACCCTCCCCTGTGACCGGAATCGCACCGTTCACCACCGCTTCAGCACTCGCCTTCATGGTTTTCGTGCTGCTCTATTTCCCATGCATCGCCACTTTGGCGGCCATAAGGCGGGAAACCGGCTCCTGGAAATATGCGGCGTTCTCGATTATCTACAACACAGGGCTCGCCTGGATCTTCGCCTTCATCACATTCAATATAGTGATAATGTTCACTTAGAAATATCGAATCATTCTATAAAAGCGAAGAGCGCGTCCGTTC
>SAMEA3663118__coassemble_164_pt1 | contig 28586 bp, 21 predicted proteins | sample SAMEA3663118__metabat2_high_PE_005 | metagenome-assembled genome bin SAMEA3663118 (sample SAMEA3663118) | pig gut metagenome | biome: pig gut; feature: pig-associated habitat; material: faeces | place: Denmark | collected 2012 | reverse complement strand
CCGGCTCATACCTGCATGTCTCAAAGCCTCTCCGGACTTTGAACACATATTAACAATTAACATTACAAATCCCAGTCAACATTTTTCAGGACGGGTCAAAGTATAAGAGCTTAGGCGTGTCCGTCAATCCTAAGTATTGGAACTTTGAGAGAAACACGCTGAAACCTAATTGCCCTAATTATGGCTCAAATCTACCAATTTAGCAGTTCGGGATTAAGTAGGAAGTCAATTAATCCGATTGTGACAATTCCTTCCTGATTTCTTTTTGGTTTAATGTGATCTTTAACGATAATGATTTTCTTGAAGGAGTCATAAATATTGAGTAGAGAGGCCGACTCCTGGCGTTCTTTAGCATCAGTAGGCATGACAAAAGCTGACTGGATGTAGTAGCGTTGACTGCCACGGTTTACCACAAAATCAACCTCATACTGTTTCCGTATTCGTTTTCCATCCTCTCCAACGGGGCGTGTTTCCACAACTCCGACATCCACAGAATATCCTCTCATTCGTAATTCGTTGTAGATAACATTTTCCATAATGTGGTTTTCTTCCGTCTGTCGGAATCCCAATATGGCGTTTCTTACTCCCATATCGGTGAAATAATGTTTGGAAAGAGTGTTAATGTATTTCTTCCCTTTTATATCATATCGTATAGCCTTCTCTGTGAGAAAAGCATCCGCAAAATACGAAAGGTACGCGTCTATGGTCTTATCGGATAAAGTTACATTCTTTACACTTTTGAATGTCCTTTCCAATTTCGATGGATTGGTCGGAGAGCCTATTGAAGAAGCTAGTATCTCCATTAATTCCTTAAGTTCCGCATCAGACCGTATTGAATGGCGTTCTTTTATGTCGGTAAGATATACTTTGGTATATAGCTCCTTCAGATAGTTTTCCTTTGCTTCTTCATCAACAAGGCTTAATGTATGCGGAAGTCCGCCATAAGTATAATAGTCCGGCCATGCATCAAGTGGATGGCGGTCGTCAACCGTCATAAATTCAGCAAAAGAAAGAGGATAAACATGAATTTGAGTACCACGACCTCGAAACTCAGTAATAATATCGGTAGATAAGAACTTTGAATTACTCCCTGTTACATAAACATCAGCATTGTCAATTTTCAGATAACTATTTAATACATCCTCAAATTCCGGCACGTGTTGCACTTCATCCAAGAGAATATAGTGCATCTCATCATCCGTAATTTTAGAATCAATGTATGCAAGCAGAGCATCCGGATCGCGCAATTCCTTATTGCGTCTATCTTCTAAATCAACTTGGATGATATGTGAATCAGTCACTCCGTTTGACAAAAGATGCTCTTTGAACAGATTGAACAGAAGATAGGATTTCCCACATCGGCGTAAGCCTGTTATTATCTTTATCAGGCCGTTGTGCTTGCTTGTAATAAGCTGGTTAAGATATTTGTCTCTTTTTATTACCATGATTCTTATTTCGAATTTGTGGTACATGTACCAGTTTTTCGGAATACAAAATTAATCATAAACTTCCATTCCTCCAAATCTATATTCCGAAAAAGTGGACATTTGACCATTTTCCCGGAATATGAATATTGACTGTAACTATTTCCCTACCACATATCGTTCTCTTTCTTCGACATGGCGGCGATTTCATCGGCTATCTCTCCGGAGGATAGCTTGATGTAATCCATGAAGGTCTTTTGTGTCTTGTGTCCGCTTACGTGCATCATCTGGAGAATGGTATACTTGTGGCTCAGATACATATTCGTGATGCCGGTGCGTCGGGCGGTGTGATTTGTCACGCATTCATAGCGTGGCACGATAACATTACCGTTAAGGTCTGTCTCCGGCTGCACCATCCAGTTTTTCCACTTCCGTTTGTGGCTGAGCGTCCAGAAGTTGACCTGACCTGAAAGATCAACCGACCATTTGGGCGCGACTTGCATCTCGGCGCCTATGTTGGCGTTGAGATGCGCATCATATATCAAATTCGTTTTTAAAGCAAAATCTTCTGAAACCCCGCGAATTTGAAATATAGATATGAGAATGAGAAAGGAGATGATTCTTTTAATATACTATATTGGCAAAATCTTACATTTTGCCCATGTTTGCGAAGTAATAAGTTGTCGCGTTTTCTATCTGTGTAGTAATAAGTTGCCTGTTGATTGACTTTGTTTGTCGCTTTTTTTTGCGAATGCAAATATAAATCTAAAAAGGCCGCTGAGCAAATCGCCTGCTATGGATTAACATATTTTAACGCAAAAATAATATCAAGCAAGCGACGGTGTCGACACCGTATGTTGACGTCACGGTCGCCTGCCTATTTCTTTTGCTGAGATTTCTTACTTCCGTGCGAAAGTTTCAGCGATCACGCGAGGGTAATGAGCCTGCTCCAGCTCGTGGATCTTGGCTTCCACTGTTTCGGGAGTGTCTTCGGGAGTGACGTCGAAACGGGCCTGAAAAACTATCGCCCCCTCGTCGCAATGGTCCGTGACACGATGCACGGTTATACCCGTCTCCTTCTCTCCGGCAGCCACGACAGCCTCATGCACATGATGGCCATACATACCCTTGCCGCCGAATTTCGGCAACAGCGACGGATGGATGTTCAATATCCGGTCGCCATACCGCTCAATAATGAAATCGGGAACCATCAGCAGAAAACCGGCCAGCACGATTGCATCGACGCCGAAACGATCGAGAAGCGGAAGAATCACATCCTTGTTGCGGAAATCCTTAGCCGGCACAAACTGATGGCTGACGCAGAGCGACTCGGCGCGATTCAGCACGTAGGCATCCGCCTTATTGCTCAAAACCACAGCCACATTCATCCCCCATTCGGGATGCTGCCGGAAACTGCGTATGATATTTTCGGCATTGCTTCCGTTGCCCGAAGCTAACACCGCCACGTTGAGATTCTGTTTCATACCGCGAAGTTAACCATTTTCCATCAATTATCGAACAATTACCCCCGCACCGCCGCAAAAAAACTGCCGAGCCCCGATCACCGGGTCCCGGCAGCCGCATTATCAGCTTATGAAGAATCTAAACTAATAAATTAACTAATAAAAAAACTTTGAATTTACTTGACAAGACGTTTCGAAACAGTTCATGTTGTCGTTATACGACACGGTGTAGATCACCCCTTTCGCATGGTCGGTGGCCATCTGGAAAGCTAACGCTCCCGGATTGTCGCTGCAGAAGATTTTGCGGTTCTCGAGCGTCCAGTTCGAGGCGTTGTAGACATACATCACTCCCCCTTCGATATTGCCGCTTTGGTTATATGTGGCGGTGATGAAGTAATATTTGCCGTCGAGCACGGCTCCTCCGATTCCCTCCATCTCCGAAGAGGTGTCGATAGCCTCCGGAACAGGGTTTTCCGAAGCCTCGAAAGAGTAGATTCCAAACGGAATGTCGGCATATTCGGTTATGGCATCCCATTGGGAATCATAGACCATGTTGGCGTAGACGGTAACGTTGCCCGAACCGTTGGCCATTTTTGGCAGCCGGATCATCGGGGAGGTGTTCAGGGGCTGTCCGCTCCTGATTTTTGCCGCGCCCTCTTTCATGGCCGACCGCGGTGGCACCGTAATGACGGCCGCTGCCGTCACTGTCATTGCCGCCGGCATCAACAACTCCATCGTCACCGAAGATGTGGGCAAAAAGATCAGTGGTCTCGAATCTGAGCAATGGCGCGACGGCCTGCTGGATTTAGCCGCTGACAAAGAGCAGTGGTGCCGAATGAGCGAGAATGCAATGGCCAGATGGCACAAATGTTACGATTACACCTATAACTTTGAATTCTGGGACCATCTTGTCCATGCGTAAAGATTTTTTCACCTCCGACACCTAACCGGAGTCAATCTTCAACATCTTCGGGTTCGGGAGCCACTTCGGGTTCATCTTCGACCGGGACGGGAACAGGTTCGGGGTCTTCGACGGAGACGGGTATAGCTTCTGCTTCGGGGAGGGGCGTGGCGGCAACGGGCGCGCGGCGGGCTGATATCGAGGCGTGGGCTCGACGGACTGCCGTCAGTACGAGAAGTGGTATGCCGACACCGGCTATCGTATAGAGTATCCAGAAGAGATCCTCATGGTTGTTGTAATGGATCACCATGTGACAGCCGATCTGCTCCGGCTCAAGACCATACCAGATTATCTTCAGCCAGCTGACGGCCTTGAATGATATAATATGGAAGATGAAAACATAAAGCGTGTTGCTGCCGACAAACACGAGCAGTCGCCTCATTATAGATTCGCGCATGTCGATCAGTTCGGCGATATATTTGGTCATCAGAAAACCGGCTGTTCCCGTCACAGGGAGCGTCAGCAGATCGCGCAACTGACCGTTGTTGTTCATGCCGCACCAGTGTTGCGTAGCCGCATATGCGATGATTCCGAAGCATAGCAACGCCACCCACCATCGATGGCCGATTGTCGGCTCGAAACGGCGGTAAAGCACCCCGATACCGAAAAAGAAGAGGCCCCAGATCTCGCGCAGGCCGCCGTTGGGAAGCGTCACGATGCGCAGGCCGTTGCCGAGCCTGAAGGCCTGAAAAGCGAGCGCCGCCGCACAGATCGCTACAACGATCCCGACATGGCTGAGGCGCGTGCGCCCGTCGATCAGCTTATAAAGCACGAGGAAAAGTATGCTCGCCACCAACAGCCCCCGGAAAAACCAGAATGCTCCCGCCATAAACTCGTCGTAACCGCTCATCGAGGTCACTATCCGCATAAAACGGGCCGCGAAATCAGCTGCCGTGTAGGGATGCGTAACGCCCCCCTGCCAGTTGCCGAACTGCTCGTTGAGAAGCCCGACGCGAAACCAGAGGTTATGCAGCAGCAGGAAGACGAGACTCCATTTGAGAAAAGGGATATAGAGACCTTTCATCCGCCGCGAACAGAATCCCCAGGGATCGTCGACATTCTTACGGGAGAAGAAATATCCGGCCGCTATGAAGAAGAGCGGCATGTGGAAAACATAGATGAAATTGCTCAGCAAATCGGGCACCTCGGCGTGGCCTATCACCATCAGGATGATGGCGATTCCCTTGCAGATTGAAATGACGTTGTTGCGCATGAAGAATTGAAATCGTTATGAACACGATATAGCCTGAAAGCCGCAAACCCGGCCGGGAGCGGCCTTGATGATAGTCTAATGACACTGATGAAAGGTTGTAAAGAAGGGAAGGCTTGCCCTTGCGACAAGCCTTCCCTTATGAGTTGTCAGATATTGTCGGCTGAGGGGCGGTTAGAGTGCCTCCACAGGTTCGACGTCGACGATGTCTTCGAGATTATCGGAAATCTGGAGCTCGGCAAGTTCATCCTTGTTGGCCACCACGATTTTCTGATATTCGCGCAGACCTGTTCCGGCGGGGATCAGGTGACCGCAGATCACGTTCTCCTTCATGCCCTCGAGCGTATCGGTCTTGCCGTTGATGGCAGCTTCGTTGAGCACCTTGGTGGTCTCCTGGAAGGAAGCGGCCGACATGAAGCTCGAAGTCTGAAGAGCGGCGCGGGTGATACCCTGGAGGATCTGTTCCGATGTGGCGGGCACAGCGTCGCGAACCGTCATCGTCTTGAGGTCCTTGCGCTTCAGGGCGGAATTCTCATCGCGGAGCTTGCGCTGGGTGATGATCATACCTGCGCGGTAAGTCTGCGAATCGCCGGCGTCGGTGATCACTTTCTTGCCCCAGATATTGTCGTTCTCCTCCATGAATTCGCGCTTGTCGACAACCTGCTGCTCGAGGAAACGGGTGTCGCCCGGGTCGAGGATGTTGACCTTGCGCATCATCTGGCGGACGATCACCTCGAAGTGCTTGTCGTTGATCTTAACACCCTGCATGCGGTAGACGTCCTGAACCTCGTTGACGATATACTCCTGCACGGCCGTCGGGCCCTTGATGTTGAGGATATCGCTCGGAGTGATGGCGCCGTCGGAAAGCGGCGTGCCGGCGCGCACATAGTCGTTCTCCTGCACGAGAATCTGCTTCGACAGAGGCACGAGATAGCTCTTCACCTCGCCAAGCTTGCTGCGAACTGAGATTTCGCGGTTGCCTCGCTTGATCTTGCCGAACATCACCTCGCCGTCGATTTCAGAAACGACTGCGGGGTTCGACGGGTTGCGGGCCTCGAACAGCTCGGTGACACGGGGCAGACCGCCCGTGATGTCGCCGGCCGAACCGGAAGCGCGCGGAATCTTAACAAACACCTGGCCCGGCTGAAGAGTCTGGCCTTCGTCGATGAGAAGGTGGGCGCCTACAGGCAGCGTATACGAGCGGATGAGCTCGCCCTCCTCGTTATAGAGCTGAGCCGTCGGAACCTTCGTGCGGTCTTTCGACTCGATCATGATCTTGTCCTGAAACTGGGTGCCCTCGCCTTCGACGCGATAGGTGACGCCCTCTTCCACATTCTCGAACTTAACCTTACCGGCCTCTTCGGCCACGATCACTGCGTTGAAGGGGTCCCACTCGCAGATCATCGTTCCGGCCTTGACTTCGGCGCCGTTCTGGCAGTAGAGGCGCGAACCGTAGGGGATGTTGGCGTTCATCAGCACGATGCCCGACTTGGGCTCGATGATGCGCATCTCGGCCATACGGCCTACAACTACATCCACTCCGTCGGCATCCTTCACGGTGCGGAGCTCGTCGATTTCGAGGCGTCCGTCATGCTTGGTGGTCACATCCTTCACGGCGGCAACGTTACCGGCGACACCACCGACGTGGAACGTACGGAGGGTCAGCTGCGTACCCGGCTCGCCGATCGACTGGGCGGCGATCACGCCGACTGCCTCTCCCTTCTGCACCATGCGGTGGGTCGAAAGGTTGCGGCCGTAGCATTTCGCGCAGACGCCCTTCTTCGATTCGCAGGTGAGCACCGAACGGATCTCCACCGAATCGATGGGGCTCTTTTCGATGCGGTCGGCGATAGCCTCGGTGATCTCCTCGCCGGCATGCACGATGATGTCGTCGGGATTGTAGGGATCGACAACGTCATGGACCGAAACGCGGCCGAGGATGCGCTCGCTGAGCGACGCAACGACTTCCTCGTTGTTCTTGATCTCGGTGCAGACGAGGCCGCGGAGCGTGCCGCAGTCCTCTTCGTTGATGATCACGTCGTGGGCCACGTCGACCAGACGACGCGTAAGATATCCGGCGTCGGCTGTCTTAAGTGCCGTATCGGCAAGACCCTTGCGGGCACCGTGGGTCGAGATGAAGTATTCGAGCACCGAAAGGCCCTCCTTGAAGTTGGCGAGAATCGGGTTCTCGATGATCTGGCCTCCTTCGGCGCCGGCTTTCTGAGGCTTCGCCATAAGGCCACGCATTCCGGAAAGCTGACGGATCTGGTCTTTCGAACCGCGGGCTCCCGAATCAAGCATCATGTAGACCGAGTTGAAACCCTTCTGGTCTTCCTGCATCTGCTTCATCAGCGTCGCGGTCAGACGGTCGTTGACATGCGTCCAGATATCGATCACCTGGTTGTAACGCTCAGTCTCGGTGATAAGACCCATCGAGAAGTTGCCGAGCACCTCCTCGACCTGAGCGTGACCCTCAGCCACATATTCCTCTTTCTCCTTCGGGATGATCACGTCGCCGAGGTTGAAGCTCAGACCGCCGCGGAAGGCCATCTTGTAACCGAGGTTCTTGATATCGTCGAGGAACTGCGCAGAGCGCGTCACGCCGCATGCCTTGATCACGTTGGAAATGATCTTGCGGAGCGATTTCTTCGAAATGATCTCGTTGACATAGCCGACCTCCCTGGGCACATACTGGTTGAAGAGCACGCGGCCCACCGAAGTATCGCGCATCACCTTCTTGAGCTCGCCGTCGACGAGGTCTTCCACCATGATCTTCACGGGAGCGTGAAGCGTCACGCCTCCTTCATTATAGGCGATCTCGGCCTCTTCCGGACCATAGAACACCGATCCCTCGCCCTTGTCGCCGGGACGGAGCTTGGTGATATAGTAAAGACCGAGCACCATGTCCTGCGAAGGCACGGTGATAGGCGCGCCGTTGGCCGGGTTGAGAATATTGTGGGCGCCGAGCATGAGGAGCTGAGCCTCGAGCACGGCTTCGTTGCTAAGAGGAAGGTGCACGGCCATCTGGTCGCCGTCGAAGTCGGCGTTGAAGGCGGTGCAGGCAAGCGGGTGAAGCTGGATGGCCTTACCCTCGATCATGCGCGGCTGGAACGCCTGGATACCGAGTCGGTGAAGCGTCGGGGCACGGTTCAGAAGCACCGGATGACCCTTCATGACATATTCGAGGATATCCCATACCACGGGTTCCTTGCGGTCTACGATCTTCTTGGCGCTCTTCACTGTCTTCACGATGCCGCGCTCCATCAGCTTGCGGATGATGAACGGCTTGTAAAGTTCGGCTGCCATGAGCTTCGGAATACCGCATTCGTGCATCTTGAGCTCCGGGCCGACCACAATTACCGAACGAGCGGAATAGTCGACACGCTTACCGAGCAGGTTCTGACGGAAACGTCCCTGCTTTCCTTTCAGAGAGTCCGAAAGGGATTTGAGCGGACGGTTCACATCGCTCTTCACGGCCGAAGATTTGCGGCTGTTGTCGAGCAGTGAGTCGACAGCCTCCTGAAGAAGGCGCTTCTCGTTGCGGAGAATCACCTCGGGAGCCTGAATCTCGATGAGTCGTTTCAGACGGTTGTTGCGGATGATCACGCGACGGTAGAGGTCGTTGAGGTCGGAAGTTGCGAAGCGGCCGCCGTCGAGCGGAACGAGCGGGCGGAGTTCCGGCGGGATCACCGGCACTGCCTTCAGGATCATCCATTCCGGCTTGTTGCGGTTGGCCGAAGCGAGGAATGAATTGACCACCTGCAGACGCTTCAGGGCCTCGGTCTTGCGCTGCTGCGAGCCGTCGGTGTTGGCGCGGTGGCGCAGGTCGGCGGCGAGCTTTTCAAGATCGAGTTTCTGAAGCAGCTCGTAGATGGCTTCGGCGCCCATCTTGGCCACAAACTTCTCGGGATCGCCGTCTTCGAGATAGCGGTTCTCCTCGGGGAGCTGTTCGAGAGCGTGCATATACTGCTCTTCGGTGAGCAGGTCGAGAGCCTCAAGCGGACGCGGGCCCTTGCCGGGCTCCATCTCAATCTCGACATTGCCGGGATTGATCACCACGTAGCGCTCATAGTAGATGACATCGTCGAGTTTCTTGGAAGGAAGTCCGAGAAGGTAGCCGATCTTGTTGGGGAGCGAACGGAAATACCAGATGTGGGCCACGGGCACCACAAGCTCGATATGTCCCATGCGCTCGCGGCGCACCTTCTTCTCGGTGACCTCGACACCGCAGCGGTCGCAAACGATTCCCTTGTAGCGGATACGCTTGTATTTTCCGCAGTGGCACTCGTAGTCTTTCACCGGGCCGAAGATCTTCTCGCAGAAGAGGCCGTCGCGCTCAGGCTTGTAAGTGCGGTAGTTGATCGTCTCGGGCTTCAGCACCTCGCCGCTCGACTTCTCCTTGATTTCCTCCGGAGAAGCGAGGCCGATGGTGATCTTCGAGAAATTGCTTTTAATTTTATTGTCTTTCCTAAAAGCCATGTTTATGTCTCTGGTTTGTCCGGCTTCGGGGCGCGACGACATTCATCGCGCCCCGATCCGGGGAATGTTTTCATTTTGTTTTGCTTAGTCGAGAGTGATGCTCAGACCCAGACCGCGAAGCTCGTGCAGAAGCACGTTGAGCGACTCGGGAATGCCGGGAGTCGGCATCGGATCTCCCTTCACGATGGCTTCGTAAGCTTTCGAACGGCCTACTACATCGTCCGACTTGATCGTCAGGATCTCCTGGAGCACGTGGGCGGCGCCGAAGGCTTCGAGCGCCCATACCTCCATCTCTCCGAAACGCTGGCCACCGAACTGGGCTTTACCGCCGAGAGGCTGCTGCGTGATCAGCGAGTACGGACCGATCGAACGTGCGTGCATCTTGTCTTCGACCATGTGGCCGAGCTTAAGCATGTAGATCACGCCCACGGTGGCCGGCTGGTCGAAACGGTCGCCCGTGCCGCCGTCGTAAAGATAGGTCTTGCCATAGCGCGGAAGCCCTGCCTTGTCGGTCCATTCGTTGAGGTCGTCGAGGCTGGCGCCGTCGAAGATCGGGGTAGAGAATTTCTCGCCAAGCTCGCGGCCTGCCCATCCGAGCACTGTCTCGAAGATCTGGCCGAGGTTCATACGCGAAGGCACACCCAGAGGGTTAAGCACGATGTCGACCGGAGTTCCGTCTTCGAGGAAGGGCATATCCTCCTGACGAACCACACGCGACACGATACCCTTGTTACCGTGACGTCCTGCCATCTTGTCGCCGACGCCAATCTTACGCTTCTTGGCGATGTAGACCTTGGCCATCTGCATGATGCCCGAAGGAAGCTCGTCGCCGATCGTGATGTCGAATTTCTTGCGGCGGAGTTCGCTGTCTATCTCTTTCGACTTGCGCATATAGTTGGTGATCAGCTGACCCACCATCTTGTTGACGCGCTCGTCGTCGGTCCAGTTGGAGATATAGACCGTCTCGTAGTCGATGCCTGCGAAGTCGACATTGTCGAATGTGCTTCCGGCCGGCACGAGGTCGTCGCCGAGATAATCCTTCACTCCCTGCGACACGCGGCCTGCGAGAAGCGTGCGCATCTTGTCGACCATGATGTCGCGGAGCTCGTTCTGCTTCTGCTCGTATTCTTCGTCGAGCATCGGCAGCTGGGCGTTGGCGCTGTTCTTGTTCCCCTTCTTCTTCATTGCGCGGGAGAAGAGGTTGGTGCCGATCACCACTCCCTTCAGCGACGGGCTTGCCTTGAGCGACGCATCTTTCACGTCGCCGGCCTTGTCGCCGAAGATGGCGCGGAGAAGTTTCTCCTCGGGCGTCGGGTCGCTCTCTCCCTTAGGAGTGATCTTACCGATCATGATGTCGCCCGGCACAACGTAGGCACCCACGCGGATGATACCGCGGTCGTCGAGGTCTTTCGTGGCTTCCTCGCTCACGTTCGGGATATCCGATGTGAGTTCCTCCATGCCTCGCTTGGTCTCACGCACTTCGAGCGTGAACTCGTCGACATGGATTGAGGTGAGGATATCCTCGCGGACCATGCGCTCGTTGAGCACGATGGCATCCTCATAGTTATATCCTTTCCAGGGCATGAAGGCCACCTTAAGGTTGCGGCCCAGAGCGAGCTCGCCGTTCTCGGTGGAATAACCCTCGGTCAGGATCATTCCCTTCTCCACGCGCTGGCCAACGTTGCATATCGGCCTCAGGTCGATCGTGGTGCTCTGGTTGGTGCGGCGGAATTTGGGAAGTTTGTATTCTTTCAAAGCCGGCTCGAACTGCACGAATTCCTCGTCGTCGGTGCGGTCATAGCGGATGCGGATCACAGTGGCGTCGACATATTCGATCGTGCCGGGGCCTTCGGCCATGATCTGCGTGCGGGAATCGCGGATGAGCTGACCCTCGATGCCGGTGCCGACGATCGGAGCCTCGCTGCGCAGCAGAGGCACAGCCTGACGCATCATGTTCGATCCCATCAGGGCGCGGTTGGCGTCGTCATGCTCCAGGAAGGGGATCAGCGACGCGGCGATCGATGCGATCTGGATAGGAGCCACATCCATGAGCTGAACCTCGTTGGGAGCCACGATCGGGAAGTCGGCCTCCTTGCGCGCCTTCACCTTCTGGTTGATGAAGGTGCCGTCGTCGTTGACAGGGGCGTTGCCCTGCGCGATGATCTTACCCTCCTCGATTTCGGCCGTCATGTAGGTCACATGGCTGTTGTCGAGGTCTACGCGGCCGTTCTCCACCGAGCGGTAGGGAGTCTCGATAAAACCGAGGTTGTTGATCTTGGCATAAACGCAGAGCGAGGAGATCAGACCGATGTTCGGGCCTTCAGGGGTCTCGATCGGACAGAGACGACCGTAATGGGTATAGTGCACGTCTCGCACCTCGAATCCGGCGCGCTCACGCGACAGACCGCCGGGGCCAAGGGCCGACAGACGGCGCTTGTGGGTGATCTCGGCCAGAGGGTTCGTCTGGTCCATGAACTGCGAGAGGGCGTTGGTGCCGAAGAAGGTGTTGATCACCGCCGAGATAGTCTTGGCGTTGATCAGGTCGATCGGCTTGAACACCTCGTTGTCGCGCACGTTCATCTTCTCGCGGATTGAACGCGAGATGCGGGCGAGGCCCACGCCAAACTGATTGTAAAGCTGCTCGCCCACCGTGCGCACGCGACGGTTGCTGAGGTGGTCGATATCGTCGACGTCGCTCTTGGCGTTGATCAGCTCGATCAGATATTTGATGATGGCGATGATATCCTCGCGGGTGAGAACCTTCACGTCCATCGGAGTGTCGAGGCCGAGTTTTTTGTTGATGCGGTAGCGGCCCACCTCTCCGAGGTCGTAACGTTTCTCGCTGAAGAAGAGGCTCTGGATCACCTCTCTTGCAGAAGCGGCATCCGGTGGATCGGCGTTGCGCAGCTGCCTGTAGATATATGTCACCGCCTCGCTTTCGGAATTGGAGGCGTCTTTTTGCAGAGTGTTGAAGATGATGCTATAGTCGACTGAGCTTACGTTCTCCTTCTCGAGAAGGATTGTCTTCACTCCGCTCTCGAGGATGGCGTCGATGTTGTCTTCGGTGATCTCCTTGCCTCGCTCCTCGATGATCGAGAACCGTTCCACGGTTGTCACCTCGCCCGTGTCGGGATCTACGTAATCCTCCATCGAGCTCATCATGACGCGGCCGGCGAGCTTGCGGCCGACTACTGCCTTCAGATTCGTCTTGTTGACCTTGATTTCCTCGGCCAGGTCGAAGATTTCGACGATGTCCTTGTCGGTCTCGAATCCGATCGCACGCAGAAGGGTGGTCACGGGGAGCTTCTTCTTGCGGTCGATATAGGCATACATCACGTTGTTGATGTCAGTGGCAAACTCGATCCAGCTGCCGCGGAAAGGAATGATACGGGCAGAATAAAGCTTCGTGCCGTTGGCATGGATCGAATTACCGAAGAACACGCCCGGCGAGCGGTGGAGCTGCGACACGACGACGCGCTCGGCGCCGTTGATCACGAATGTTCCCTGGTCGGTCATGTAAGGAATCGGACCGAGATAAACATCCTGGATCGTGGTGTCGAAATCCTCATGGTCGGGGTCTGTGCAATAAAGCTTCAGCTTCGCCTTCAGAGGCACGCTGTAGGTGAGGCCTCTTTCAAGGCACTCGGCTATGGAGTAACGGGGAGGATCGATGTAGTAATCGAGAAACTCCAGCACGAAATTATTGCGGGTGTCGGCAATTGGGAAGTTCTCCGCAAACACCTTGTAAAGGCCCTGGTTCTTGCGCTCCTCGGGGGGAGTGTCGAGCTGCAGGAAGTCGCGGAACGACTTGAGCTGCACCTCCAGAAAATCAGGGAAAGGCAGCGGATTCTTGATCGACGCGAAGTTGACACGCGGCTTTTCGGTAAGATTTACTGACATTTGTTTTGCTTTTAGTCTAAAGGGGCTTGTGGCCCGTAGGGTTGAAGAGAGATTTTATTACCCGTTGGGTAGAGAAGAGATTATATAAAGGTTGAGCCTTTCGTCGGAAACCCCCGGTCGCTGCAAGAGCGGATCGGGGTCCGGAATTGTAATCTTCGGGTATCGCGAGCGGACTCCCTCGGATTTACATAAATAGGTTAAGAACGCCCGAAGCGGCGTCCTTAACCTATATGAGGTGTATGAGCGATCTTATTTGAGCTCTACTTCTGCGCCAGCCTCCTCGAGGTGTTTCTTCATGCCCTCAGCCTCTGCTTTGGGAAGACCCTCTTTGACTGCGCTCGGTGCGTTGTCAACGAGTTCCTTAGCCTCTTTCAGGCCAAGACCTGTGAGCTCTTTCACGAGCTTAACTACTGCGAGCTTGCTTGCGCCCGGAGCTTTGAGGATAACGTCGAAGTTTGTCTTCTCCTCCTCGGCTGCTGCGCCTGCGGCGGGACCTGCTGCTACTGCAACTGCTGCAGCGGCGGGCTCGATGCCATATTCGTTCTTAAGAATTTCAGCGAGTTCGTTAACTTCCTTTACTGTAAGGTTAACAAGCTGTTCTGCAAATGCTTTCAAATCTGCCATTTTCGTATCTGTTTTTTTTTGTTTTTACTTTAATTTTCTTTTTTGGAGAGAGTCTCGAGAATGCCGTGGATTTTACCGGCACCGCTCTGAAGAGCGCTGATGACATTTTTCGCAGGCGACTGGAGCAGAGCCACAACGTCGGCGATAAGTTCGTTCTTGCTCTTGATGTTGGCGAGAACATCGAGCTGTTCCTCACCTACATATACGGATTCCTCCACAAAGGCTCCCTTCAGCATGGGAAGAGTGTCCTTCTTGTCGCGGAACTTCTTGATGAGCTTTGCGGGAGCGTTGCCCACATTGCTGAGAAGAAGTGTCGTCTCGCCATGGAGAAGGTCATAAAGACCCGAATAGTCTGTCTCGCTTGCCTCGAACGCCTTCTTGAGAAGAGTGTTCTTTACGCAGAGCATCTTGACGTCGGCTCCGAAGCATGCGCGGCGGAGGCTGCTCGTCTTCTCGGCGTTGAGCCCGGATGTCTGGGTGAGGTAAACGCAGCTGTAGTTTGCAAGCTGCTTGCCGATCTCGGCGATGATAAGTGCTTTATCTTCCTTTTTCATTGTTGTCTTCCTTTAAAGATTAATCAATTGACTTGGGCTCTACCTTTACGCCGGGGCCCATCGTGCTTGAAAGATAAATGCTCTTGATATATGTGCCTTTCGATGTGGCGGGTTTCAGCTTGATCAGAGTGTTGATGAACTCTGCGGCATTTTCGGCCATGTCCTTAGCGGAGAACGACACTTTGCCGATCGAAGCGTGAACGATTCCGGTCTTGTCGACCTTGAAGTCGATCTTACCCTGCTTCACCTCCTTGACGGCTTTGGCAACATCCATGGTTACCGTGCCGCTCTTCGGGTTAGGCATCAGGCCGCGCGGACCGAGGATACGGCCCAACGGACCGAGCTTGCCCATCACGGAAGGCTGAGTGATGATGACGTCAACGTCTGTCCATCCCTCTTTGATTTTCTGCAGATATTCGTCGAGACCTACATAGTCGGCGCCCGCTTCTGTTGCAGCAGCCTCGGCGTCGGGACCGCAGAGCACGAGAACGCGCACCTGCTTGCCGGTGCCGTGAGGCAGCGACACTACGCCGCGGACCATCTGGTCGGCCTTACGGGGGTCAACACCAAGACGAACGTCGATGTCGAACGAAGAATCAAACTTCTCGAAAGAAATTTCCTTTACCTTGGCGGCAGCTTCTGCCAGCGTGTAAGCCTTCCCGGGTTCAATCTTCGATAAAGCTAACTTTTGATTTTTTGTCAGTTTTCCCATTGTAGTGAAGATTTTTAATTGTTTTCAGGGAATGCTCCCTTCACGGTGATACCCATGCTTCTCGCTGTGCCTGCAACCATGCGCATCGCAGATTCTACAGTAAAGCAGTTCAAGTCAGGCATTTTGTCTTCAGCAATAGTCTTAACCTGCTCCCAGCTGATCTCGGCCACCTTGTTACGGTTAGGCTGTGCAGAACCGCTCTTGATCTTGGCGATCTCCTTCAGCTGCACTGCAACCGGCGGCGTCTTTACGATAAAGTCAAAGCTCTTGTCCGTATAGTAAGTGATCACTACCGGAAGAACCTTGCCGGCCTTATCCTGGGTGCGGGCATTAAATTGCTTGCAAAATTCCATGATATTGATACCCTTCGAACCGAGGGCCGGTCCTACCGGGGGCGACGGGTTTGCTGCGCCGCCTTTAATCTGCAATTTGATCTGTCCAGCAATTTCTTTTGCCATTGTTTCGCTTTGTTTAATTGTTTGTTGTGTTGATTCCGGAGTAAGCTCCGGCGCGTAACATCACCTTAGCCTATTCCCTCTCAACCTGGGAATTTTCCAGCTCAAGATCCGTGGGGCGTCCGAAAATCTTGACCTCAACCTTGATCTTCTTGCGATCGGAATTGACTTCCTTGATCGTGCCGCTGAAGCCGCTGAACGGCCCGTAGCACACTTTCACAGGTTCGCCTACGATAAATACCTCAGCAACGTCGTCCGACGGCTCAAGCATCTCGTCGGCAGTGCCCAGCATCCTTTTCACTTCGCTCTCGCGCAGCGGCATCGGATCTGAAGTCTTTGCCCTGCCACGCAAAAAATCAATGACATTAGTCGTGTTCCGGAGCTCATATATCACCTCTCCCGTGAGCTGCGCTTCTACAAACACATATCCCGGATAGAGATTGCGCTCCTTGATCACTTTCTTGCCATTGCGAGTAGTGTAAACTTTCTGCGTGGGAATCAACACCTGCGAGACGAACTGGCCCAGATCCGTGTTCTTGATTGATGCATCAAGCACCTCCTTGACCTTTGCCTCCTTACCTGAAATGGCACGCAGCACGTACCATCCCTTCTTTACTTCAGCCTCAGCCATTATTGAAATCCGCGTTTGAAAAGTTTAAAAATTGATACTGTAGATCAACTCCATGAGCATAGAGAAAATCTGATCAACAGCCCAAATGAAAACTGATAGTATTATGGAAGCAACTAATACCAGCACCGAGCTATTGATCAAGTTTTTCTGAGTTGGCCAAGAAACCTTATAAACAAGCTCGTTATAAGATTCCTTTATATCCTTGATTAATTTCATTGTCGTCGTATTTGGCACGGGAAGAAAGACTCGAACTCTCGACACCTGGTTTTGGAGACCAGTGCTCTACCAACTGAGCTATTCCCGTATGTAAGGGGGCCTTCAGGTCTTGAAGACCCCCTTCGTATTCAGTGTTGTTAGCGGCTGATTAGTCGTCGATCACTGCTGTGATCTGACCCGAACCTACCGTGCGGCCACCCTCGCGGATTGCGAAACGAAGACCGTTGTCCATTGCTACCGGAGTAATGAGCTTAACGTCGATCTCAACGTTGTCACCGGGCATTACCATCTCTACGCCTTCGGGAAGTGTGATCTCACCTGTTACGTCGAGCGTACGGATGTAGAACTGAGGACGGTATTTGTTGTGGAACGGTGTGTGACGGCCACCCTCTTCTTTCTTCAGGATATAAACCTGAGCCTTGAAGTGATCGTGGGGTTTAACCTGTCCGGGATGGCAGATTACCATACCGCGCTTGATTTCATCTTTGTCGATACCGCGGAGGAGCAGACCTACGTTATCACCGGCCTCACCCTCGTCGAGGATCTTGCGGAACATCTCAACGCCCGTAACAACCGACTTCTTGTCAGCGCCAAGGCCGAGGATCTGAACCTCATCACCTACTTTCACGCGACCTGCCTCGATACGACCTGTAGCAACTGTGCCACGACCTGTGATCGAGAACACATCCTCAACAGGCATAAGGAAGGGCTTATCAACGTCACGCGGAGGAAGGGGAATCCATGTGTCGACAGCGTCCATGAGCTCCATAACCTTTGCAACCCACTTCGGATCGCCTTCGAGAGCGCCGAGGGCAGAACCCTGGATCACGGGAGTGTTGTCGCCATCGTAGTCATACTGCGAAAGGAGTTCGCGCATATCCATTTCAACGAGCTCGAGCATCTCGGGGTCGTCTACCTGGTCGCACTTGTTCATGAACACTACCAGACGGGGAACGTTCACCTGACGGGCGAGAAGGATGTGCTCGCGAGTCTGGGGCATCGGGCCGTCGGTTGCGGCTACCACGATGATTGCACCGTCCATCTGAGCAGCACCTGTTACCATGTTCTTCACATAGTCGGCGTGTCCCGGGCAGTCTACGTGAGCATAGTGGCGGTTGGCTGTCTGATACTCAACGTGTGCGGTGTTGATTGTGATACCACGCTCTTTCTCTTCGGGAGCGTTGTCAATTGAATCGAACGAACGAGCTTCAGAAAGACCTTTTTCTGCGAGCACTTTCGTGATTGCTGCAGTAAGAGTGGTCTTACCATGGTCAACGTGGCCGATTGTACCGATGTTGACATGCGGTTTGGTTCTTTCGAATTTTTCTTTAGCCATAGTTTTGCGCTATTATTTTGAGTTGTTAGTTTTCACCTTTCTCGAGGAGAGGATAATTGGAGCCGATGGCGGGATTTGAACCCGCGACCTCTTCCTTACCAAGGAAGTGCTCTACCCCTGAGCTACATAGGCAATTTTGAGCGGAAGACGAGGTTCGAACTCGCGACCCTTAGCTTGGAAGGCTAATGCTCTACCAACTGAGCTACTTCCGCAATTTCCGGATCTCTTTCCGGAGCCGACCGAGCCGGCGATTGGTGTGGGTGGAGATGGATTCGAACCACCGTAGGCATAAGCCAGCAGATTTACAGTCTGCCCCATTTGGCCACTCTGGTATCCACCCTTGGAGAGCCTCTTGTCGGATTCGAACCAACGACCCCGAGATTACAAATCACGTGCTCTGGCCAACTGAGCTAAAGAGGCGGTTTTCATCAAAAAGACCTCGAAGTGGAGGTCCTTGACGAATTTCGAGTGCAAAGTTATAACATTTATTTCTCTTTTGCAAGAGTTGGAGCAAAAAAAATTGTAAAATTATCTTACAATTCCCTTATTTCTCCTTTTCCGTTTATTCTTTGCCCCCGTCATGCCGGTTCCGGCCGGGTTTCCACGCCCCGCCGCTTTCCCGGCGGCCGTGTTATTCCACGGTCACCGATTTGGCCAGGTTGCGCGGCATGTCGACATCCTTCCCTTTGTTGATGGCGATGTAATACGACAGCAGCTGCAGAGGAATCGTCGTGATGATCGGCGAGAGGCATTCGGGCACCTCGGGGATCTCGAGCACATGGTCGGCGATATTGCGGATCACGGTGTCGCCTTCGGTGACGACGGCCACAATGACGCCTCCGCGTGCCTTAACCTGCTGCACGTTGCTGACAATCTTGTCATAGAGATGATCGCGCGGCGCGATGATCACCGAGGGCATCTCCTGGTCGATCAGCGCGATGGGGCCATGCTTCATCTCGGCGGCGGGATAGCCTTCGGCGTGGACGTAGGATATCTCCTTGAGCTTCAGCGCTCCTTCGAGGGCAACGGGATAGTTGTAGCCGCGGCCGAGATATAAGAAGTTGCGGGCATAGGTGAAGATGAGCGAGAGATGCTCGATCTTGTCGTTGAGCTTGAGCACTTTCTCCACATATTCTGGAAGCTTCATCACTGCCTTGCCGAGCTTGGCGATCTCCTCGTCGGAGAGCGTTCCCTTGAGCTGGGCGATGGCCATGGCGAGAAGCGTGAGCACCATCACCTGGCCGGTGAATGCTTTGGTGGAGGCCACGCCGATCTCCGGTCCGACATGGATGTAGCATCCGCTGTAGGTTTCGCGGGGAATGGAGCTGCCCACCACGTTGCTGATGCCGAAGACGAAGGCTCCGGCTTCGCGGGCGATCTTGATGGCGGCGAGCGTGTCGGCCGTCTCGCCGCTCTGCGAGATGGCTATCACCACGTCGTCGGGGCAGATCACCGGGTTGCAGTAGCGGAATTCGCTGGCGTATTCCACGATCACCGGCAGCCGGCACATGTCCTGGATCAGGTATTTGCCGAGCAGGCCGGCGTGCCACGATGTGCCGCAGGCCACGATGATTATGCGTTTTGCGTTGAGGAATTTCTCTTTGTTGTCGCGCACGCCGTTGATTATAACGCGGCGTCCGTGGTCGACCACCCTGCCGCGGATGCAGTCGCGCAGCGTGGAGGGCTGCTCGAAGATCTCCTTGAGCATGAAGTGGGGATACCCGCCCTTCTCGAGCTGGGAAATCGACATCTGCAGCTTGGTGACGTCGACTTCGGCCTCGACGTTGTTGAGGTCGGAGATCTTCAGCGGTTCGCCGCGTTTGATCTCGGCGATCTCGCCGTCTTTGAGATAGACCACGTCTTTGGTGTATTCCACGAAGGGAGTGGCGTCGGAGGCGAGGAAGAATTCGTTGTCGCCGATGCCGATCACGAGCGGACTGCTCATGCGGGCGGCGATTATCGTGTCGGGATTGTTTTTCTCCACCACGGCTATGGCGTAAGCGCCGACTACCTGGTTGAGTGCCTGGCGCACCGCCGACATCAGGGAGCATTTGTTGCTGACGCGTACATATTCTATAAGCTGGGCGAGCACTTCGGTGTCGGTTTCCGACTTGAACGTGCAGCCATGCTGCATCAGGGCGTCTTTCAGCAGCTTGTAGTTCTCGATCGTGCCGTTGTGCACGATCGCTATGTCGCCGTCTTCGCTGAAATGGGGATGGGCGTTGCTGTCGGAGGGTTCGCCGTGGGTGGCCCAGCGCGTGTGCGCTATGCCGACGCAGGCGTCGGTGTCTTTGTCGGCGCAGCAGGCCTCCAGATTGCCGACCTTCCCTTTCGCCTTATAGACAGAAAGTTTGCCATCTTTGTTGACGAGCGCCACGCCGGCGCTGTCATATCCGCGATACTCCAGGCGATGGAGTCCTTTTATCAGAATGTCGTAAACGTTACCGTTTCCAATATATCCTACAATTCCACACATATAATTCTAATTCGAAATACTGATTGTTGCCGTGGAGCACATTGGGCTCAGCTCCATAGGCATGGTCATAAGCTGTTGGCAGCCTGGGACAAAAGCGTCAGCTTGGTTGCATAGCAAAATAACGATGACGCACTCCGCCCCCTTAAAAACGCAAAATTAGCAAAAATTAGTATACAATGCAAATTTCCACCCTCCCCCCCCCATTCCAAATTCCCCATTCCACATTCAACATAATGACAACGTGGCGGAACCCCCAAGGGGCTTCGCCACGCTTCATCTATGTTTACTTCAATTTTCTTACACGGTTTATTTGCTTCGCTGTTATTTCACAGTTACGTCTACGGCCTCGCCATCGCCGGTGGCTATCACATCGCTGTCGGCAGCATTTGTCGAATCGGGCATATCCTCTATCATGCCTTCTACATTCGTATCTTCAAGCTGCAGACCGGCGTCACGGCCGGTTCCCTAAGGCGGTAGAGAAGCATCCTCTTAAGCTGCGGATTGTTGTCGACAATCTCCGAAAGCTCCCAGTGACGTCCCGCCTCCTCGCTCAGCGTTCCCGACGTGGCATCCATGTCGCAGATGTTCATCCCCTCCTCCATCGCGATTTCCGAGCAAATATATTCGAAAAGAGCCTTGACGCGGATAATCGACCGGTCGCGGGCTTTCAGCGCACGGTTGACCTTGGCATAATAGCCGCCGTCGATAAAGACTCCTATAGATAAAAAATCAAGCATGGCGTAATTATAGCATTTGATACTATAACCACGCCATGCCGAAAATTGTTTATCGGCAATCGACCTCCGGAGCCAACTCGTCCCGAAGCCGTTTGCGCAATTTTACTTGCTGAGACGGTCGATCATCTCCTTGAGCAGGCGGTAGAATTCCTCCACGCTCTTGATGTTGGCCTTCTCGCCCGGAGAATGGATATCCTTAAGTGTCGGGCCGAAGCTTACCATGTCGAGCTGCGGCATCTTCTCGAGGAATAGACCGCACTCCAGACCGGCGTGAAGAGCCTCTACCTTCGGTTTGCTGCCGAAGAGATCCTCATAGCTCTGCTCAGCCACCTTGAGCACCTTCGACTCGGCATTTGGAGCCCAGCCCACGTAAGCGTCATCGAAATCGGCATCTGCGCCGATCATTGTGAAGAGCGCTTTCACGCGGTCGGCGATCTCGTCGCGGCGCGAATCGATCGACGAACGCTGATGAACCGTGATCTCGATCGTCTTGTCGCCCATCATCTTCACCGAAGCGAGGTTGTCGGAAGTCTCCACGAGGCCGGGGATAGCGGCCGACATTCCCTGCACGCCGTTGGGGCAGGCGAAGACGGCTGTGATCAGATTGTGGGCCGTGACGCTCTCGATCATCTCAGCGAGACGTTCATGCTCCTTGGCTTCGAAGCGGAAATCGGGATTTTCGGTAGCGGCAAACTCATCGTGGAGCAGCGCCGAGAAATCGGCTGCGAAACCGAGGAAATCCTCGGCGTCCTCGCGGCGGACAGCCACGATTGCCCATGCGTCGCGCGGAATAGCGTTGGCGAGGCCACCGCCGTCGATCTCGCAAAGTTCCAGCGGAGTGCGGCGGTCGGCTTCCCAGAGGAAGCGTGCGAGCTGCTGGTTGGCATTGGCGCGGCCGAGATTGATCTCCATGCCGGAATGGCCGCCCTTCAGACCCGTCAGGTCCACACGGAAGCATACCCTGTCTTCCGGAAGCGGCTCTGTCTTATACGGGAGCTTGCAGATCGTCACCTTTCCGCCGGCGCACCCGATCACGAGCTGACCCATCTCCTCCGAGTCGAGGTTGAGAAGGATGTCGCCCGTAACGAAGCCGGGCTGCACGCCGTTGGCGCCGATAAGCCCCTGCTCCTCGTCGACAGTGAGGAACGCCTCCAGCGGACCATGCTTCAGATCGGGGTCGATCATGCAGGCCATGGCTGCGGCGCATCCCATGCCGTTGTCGGCGCCCAGCGTCGTCCCCTCGGCACGCACCCATTCCCCGTCGACAACAGTCTTGATCGGGTCGTTGAGGAAGTCATGCTCCACTCCGGCCGACTTCTCGGCCACCATGTCCTGGTGTCCCTGAAGAATGATCGTCGGGGCGTTCTCCCTTCCCGGAGTGGCCGGCACGCGCATCATCACGTTGCCGACAGCGTCAGTGTGGCATTTCACATTATGGCGTTTCGCCCAGTCCACGAGGAAAGTCTCCATCTTCTTTAGATGGTGGGTGGGACGGGGCACTTTTGTAATTTCGTCAAATATTTCCCAAACGAGTTTGGGCTGAAGATCTGTGATTTTCATCTGTTATATCGATTTAAGACTATTCAGTTTATAACAGGCCGGCTAAAATAAGCAGGCCGATGCCGGCAGTATTTCATTAGCAAGCCGATGCCGGCATTATTTCATCTCCTTTTTGAAGCGGGCGTAGGCATTGGCCATTTTCGTGTGATAACCCCGGCGGGCATAGCTTGCCCCGTTGTATTTCCGGGCAAAGGCAGCCCAGTTTTTCGCTTTCAGGTCGGGGAGCATCCCGGTGTTGGTGATGAAGGTGGCGAAAAGTTCGAGCTGCTCGAGTTCGGAGTAAGACATGAGCCTCACCATTTCGTCGACCGAGTCGCAACCGCAAAGCTTATAATTGAAGCCGCCGATCTGGAACATCCCCCAGAACGTCCCCATGTTGGCGCCCTGGGCGTTGACCTTGCGGGCGTTGATGAGCTGTGTCCATTCGCGCAGCGCATAGCCGGAGAGTCCGGAAGGCACCTTCTCCCCTTTCGCGCCGGCCTTGTTGGGGGCCGAGCTGCGATAGCGGTTATACATGCTCCGGTCGAAATTGATCACCGGCACGCCCGGGGCCCAGAATCCTTTCATCTGCGAACCGGCCTCGATGGCCACCACCGCCTTGATCGCCGCCACTTCCACTCCGAGGCGCTTGGCCACAATCTCGAAGTCGGTGTCGGTGAGGTGTGTATATCGGGTTTTCTCATCAACCTTGGGCACAGAATCCTCCCTCACCTTCTGCATCTGTCGGGAAGCGGAGGCGGGGCGGGAAGTCTGACCGCAAGCTCCGCCGGCGACCATTGTTATGGCCGCCAGCAGGAGAGCTGCGGGACTTTTCATAATGTTGCCACTTTTTCAAGCACGCGGCAGAGGTGACGCCAGAATTTCTCCACCGTCGGGATATTGAGCTGCTCGTCGGGCGAGTGGACTCCGGTCATTGTCGGGCCGAAGCTTACCATGTCGAGGTTGGGATATTTGGCGAGGAAGAGGCCGCACTCCAGTCCGGCGTGGATGGCCTTGATGGCGGGTTTCACCTGGAAGAGTTCCTCATAGGCCTCGGCCGATATCTTCATGATGCGGCTCTTCATGTTGGGAGCCCAGCCGGGATAACCGTCGGAATGCGACACTTTGGCGCCGGCAAGCTGGAAATGAGCCTCAACCTGACCTGCGATATCGTTCTTGCGGCTTTCGACCGACGAACGCTGCGAAGTGGTGATGCGGATCGTCTTGTCGTCGATGATCTTCACGGCGGCAAGGTTGGTCGAGGTCTCCACGAGGCCGGGAAGGTCGCGGCTCATCGAGATCACTCCGTGAGGCGCGGAATAGATGGCGCGCACCAGAGCGATCGAAGTCTCGGAGTCGATGCAGTATTCGGGGCGCTCGCAAGCTTCGAGACGAAGGTCCATCGACGGTTCGACACCCTCATATTCACCCTTGATATCCTCGATATATTTCTTGAGATGGCGTTTGAGCTCCTCGTGATGATCGCTGTGGATGCCGAAGACTGCCTCGGCCTCGCGCGGGATGGCGTTGCGCAGGTTGCCGCCGGAGATGGAGCAGACCGTGATGTCCCATTTCTGGGAGCATTCCCAAATGAAGCGGGCGATGATCTTGTTGGCGTTGGCGCGGCCCAGATGGATGTCGCCGCCCGAGTGGCCGCCGAGCAGACCGCTAACGCTCACCTTCATATAATTGAAATTCTCGGGAGTGTAGCTGCGTTTGTAGGTGAAATCGGCAGTGGTGTCGATGCCGCCTGCGCAGCCTACGAAGATCTCGCCGTCGTCTTCCGAATCGAGGTTCAGAAGCATCGAGCCGCTGATCATATCCTTGCCGAGGTTCTGGGCTCCTTCGAGGCCGATCTCCTCGTTGACGGTGAAGAGAGCCTCAACCGGACCGTGAACCAGATCCTTGTCGATCATCACGGCCATAGCGGCGGCGCAGCCGATGCCGTTGTCGGCGCCGAGAGTGGTGCCCTTGGCCTTAACCCACTCGCCGTCGATATAAGTCTCGATCGGGTCTTTCATAAAATCATGGCATACGTCGCCGTTCTTCTCGGCAACCATGTCCATGTGGGCCTGAAGGATCACCGTCGGGGCGTTCTCATGACCGGGAGTGGCCGGCTTGCGCATCACTACGTTGCCCACCTTGTCGGTCTTAACCTCGATGCCGTGGTCGTTGGCGAATTTTACGAGAAAATCCCTGATTTGCTCTTCATGGCAGGAGGGACGCGGAACTTTCGTGATTTCATCGAAACATTTCCAAATGAGTTCGGGTTTAAGGTCTTTTACTTCCATTGTATATTATTTAGATAATGAGTCAGTTGCAACTTGCGCCGGCACATATCGCGCGCCGGTTGCCGCCGGAGCTTACTCCTAATTATTATTTTCCAATCACGCTCTTGTCGAGCTCTTGATATGTTCTTAATTCTCAAAGTTAGTAAAATTATCTCAATTCGCGGCTTTTTTTTCGATTTTTTAGTTAATTTTGCAATCGAAACAAAAGAGGATTGCCCCCGCGACTCAATATCGGCATAAGGGCTAAGAGTATTATAATCATTAAAAATTCTAAAAATTGACACTGATAATTATAATATTACTGGGAATATCCCTACTTTTGCTTTCTGTTAGGTTTGGCGGGAAGCAGCGCAATGCCGGCCACGCATGCCATCATGCCCCCGCCCCGAAGACTTATCGCAAAAAAGATTAACCGAATAAATCAGAACAACCAAAATAGCTTAGCAAAGCAATGAACAAGATCCAGAACCGCCTCCTCCTCGCCTTCATGGCGACAGCCATCGCAGCGGCGGGAGCCACATCCTGCGGCGGCAAAGAGGAAGCCAACAAGCCTGCTGCCGGCGCCAAGGCGGCCAAAGTCGACCCGTCGAAACTGCCCAACTACCGCTATGTCGACCTCGACACCCTCCTGAGCCGCTACAACCTCGCCAAAGACTACAACGAGGAGATGGTGCGCATGCAGAACAACTATGAAAGCACCGTAAGGAGCCACCAGTCGAGAATCCAGCAGTTCGGCACGAGCGTGCAGCAGAAGATGCAGAACAACGGCTATCTCTCCGAAGCCTCCTACAAGGCCGACGAGCAGAAGATGGCTTCCATGCAGAACGAAGCCCAGCGCCAGGTATCCACTCTCGAAAACAATATGCAGAAGGCGATGATGGACGCGCAGAAAACAGTCAACGACTCCATCACCAAATTTATCGAAGAATATAACGCCACCCGCGGCTACGACGCCATTCTCTACAAGAACGCCACTCTCTACATCAACCCGGCGCTCGACATCACCAACGAGGTGGTGGAAGGTCTCAACGCCCGCTACAACAAGGTGAAGAAATAATCCGGACAAGGAAACATCCGGCCCGCGCCGCGTGTTAGGATTTCAGGGATGGGAGCGCATGCGTTCCCATTTTTTCTCCCCTCAAAACTGAAGATCTCACCTCAACATTGAAAATATGATCGAAGACAATATTATCAATAAGGAGCAAAACGAAAAGGCCGTGCTCGTCGGTCTGACCACGCAGAACCAGAGCGAGGCGAAGACTGCCGAATATCTCGACGAACTCAGTTTCCTGGCCGAGACGGCCGGAGCCGAGCCGGTGGCCCGCTTCGTGCAGAAACTCGACTATCCGAATCCCCGCACCTACGTCGGCACCGGCAAGCTCGAGGAAATCCGCCAATATGTGGAGGATAACGAAATCGGCCTGGTGATCGTCGACGACGAACTCTCGTCGAAACAGGTGGCCAACATCGAGAAAGAGCTCAAGGTGAAGATTCTCGACCGCACGAGCCTTATCCTCGACATCTTCGCCAAGAGGGCGCAGACTGCCACGGCCCGCACCCAGGTGGAACTCGCGCAATATCAATATCTTCTGCCGCGACTGACACGAATGTGGACCCACCTCGAACGCCAGCGCGGAGGTATAGGAATGAGAGGCCCCGGCGAGACGCAGATCGAGACCGACCGCCGTATCATCCTCGACAAGATCTCCTATCTAAAGAAGGAGCTCCAGGCAATCGACCGCCAGAAGACAGTGCAGCGCAAAAACCGGGGCAAGCTCACCCGCGTGGCTCTCGTAGGTTATACCAACGTCGGGAAATCCACCCTGATGAACCTGCTGAGCAAGAGCGAGGTGTTTGCCGAAAACAAGCTCTTCGCCACGCTCGACACAACGGTGCGCAAGGTTGTGATCGAAAACCTCCCCTTCCTGCTGACCGACACCGTCGGATTCATCCGCAAGCTCCCCTCCCATCTGGTGGAAAGCTTCAAGTCGACGCTCGACGAGGTGAGGGAGGCCGACGTGCTCGTGCACGTGGTCGACATCAGCCATCCTAATTTCGAGGAGCAGATCGAGGTTGTCAACAAGACCCTCGCCGACGTCTGCACAGGGGCAGAGAAGCCGATGATCATGGTCTTCAACAAGATCGACGCATTCACATATACCCCCAAAGATCCCGACGACCTCACCCCTCCCGCCCGCGAAAACATCTCGCTCGAGGAATTCCGCAAGATGTGGATGGCCCGCATGGACAATAACTGCGTCTTCATCTCGGCCCGCGAGCGCATCAATATCGACGAGCTCAAGGCGCTCCTTTATCAGAAGGCGCTCGAGATCCACACCGCCCGCTTCCCCTACAACGATTTCCTCTATCAGAAATATGACGAAGGAGAGGCAACCGCAGACGATCCCGAGCCGGAATCCTCAGATAATTAACGAATTAATAAAAAAGCCAGATGAACGCCACCAGCCTCAAGCGGCGCCGCCTCGAATGGTGGGAGCGCTGCGAACTTGAAAACCAGGGATGTCGCGCCGACGACTGGCAGAACGTCCTCATCAGCGACGCCACCCATCTGCCGTCGGTGCGCAACGTCGAATTTGCCGGACATGTCTCCATCGGCATCCTCCGCCCCGAACTCGGCAACAGGCTCGAGAACGTGAGGCTGTGCAATTGCGAAATCGGCGACTATCCCTGCATCCGCAACGTCAGCTCGATCGAGTTCGAGCCGGAGACCGCCTGCGGCATAGGCACTGAGGTCTGCGTGCTCGACGAGACCGGAGGCCGCCCCGTCTACATCTATCCGGGACTCTCGGCGCAGATGGCGCTCCTGATGGCCCGTATGCCGCGATGGGCTGAGAAGAATCTTCTCCCGATGCTTCAGGAGAAATGGGAAAACTATCACGTCGCCCCCCGCATCGGCGACCGCGCCCGCATAGAGAACTGCGGCGAGCTGCTCAATGTCTATGTCGACCGCGAGGTCACCGTGAAGGGCGCCCGGTCGCTGAGCAACGGCATGATCATCAACAACGCCGCCCGCGGCCGCTGCCTCGCTTTCGTCGGCCCAGGCGTCGATGCCAAGAACTTCATCATCGAGGATGGCTGCGCCGATTCCGGAGCCATAATCCGCAACTGCTATATCGGCCAGGGTGCCCTCCTCGAGAAGGGTTTCTCCGCCCACGACTCCCTCTTCTTCGCCAACTGCTCGATGGAAAACGGCGAGGCATGCGCCCTTTTCGCCGGTCCCTACACGGTGAGCATGCACAAGGCCTCGCTGCTTATCGGCTGCCAGACATCTTTCATGAACGCCGGAAGCGGCACCAACCAGAGCAACCACATGTATAAGCTCGGGCCTGTCCACTGGGGATTGCTTGAACGCGGAGTGAAGACATCTTCCGCCTCCTATCTGATGCTCGGCGCCAAAATCGGGGCATTTTCGCTGCTGATGGGGCAACATAAGACTCATCCTGACTCTTCGGAATTCCCTTTCAGCTATCTTTTCGGCGATGACCGCGGGGCCACCGTAGTGGTGCCGGGAGTGATGTTGCGCAGCTGCGGCCTGCTCCGCGACGAGAAGAAATGGC
>SAMEA3663118__coassemble_163_pt1 | contig 28825 bp, 24 predicted proteins | sample SAMEA3663118__metabat2_high_PE_005 | metagenome-assembled genome bin SAMEA3663118 (sample SAMEA3663118) | pig gut metagenome | biome: pig gut; feature: pig-associated habitat; material: faeces | place: Denmark | collected 2012 | reverse complement strand
TATTACGCCGCCTCTACGAGCAGCTTGCCGAGCCGAAATATGTGATAGCCTGCGGCGGTTGCGCCGTGTCGGGAGGCCCGTTCAAAAATTCATACTGCGTGGTTAAGGGTGTCGACGAGATCCTTCCCGTCGACGTCTATGTGCCCGGCTGCCCTCCGCGTCCGGAGGCAATGTTCTACGGCCTGATGCAGCTTCAGCGCAAGATCAAGGTGCAGAAGTTTTTCGGCGGCGCCAACAGAAAAGAGAAAATCGACGAATTTTTTGCCGAGCATCCCGAGGAGAAGGGCCAGATCGGCTGACCTGACAGCGCGTCTGCAGGCATAACAAAGCATATCTATCTGAAATGAGCGATATTAAAGAACAAATTCAAAAGATATATCCGGCCGCGACTTTCGAGGAAGGCGACACGCTTCTTGTGAACGTGGCCGAGAAAGACTGGCATGATGTGGCTCTCGCCCTCCGCGACAAGCTTCATTTCGACGTGCTGACCGCGCTTGTCGGCATGGACTGGAAGGATAGCCTCGGAGTGATCTATTATCTCACGGCCACAAGCCGCGACTGGGAGGTGATCTCGGTGAAGGTGGTTGCCGCCGACCGCGACAACGCTTATATCCACACTGTCAGCGACATCTGGAAAGTCGCCAACTTCCAGGAACGCGAGGCCTACGACATGTTCGGCATCAAGTTCGTGAACCATCCCGACATGCGCCGCTTCTTCCTGCGCAACGACTGGGTGGGTCACCCTCTCCGCAAGGATTACGACGCCAACCCGGAGCTGAACCCGATCCGCCTCGACGACGAGATCAACGAAGACGACACCCGCACATATACTCTCGACGAGGAGGGTAAACTGAAAGAAACTCCCGGCAAAGTGTTCGACGCCGACGATTACGTGGTGAACATCGGCCCGCAGCACCCCTCGACCCACGGCGTGATGCGTTTCCGCGCATCGATCGACGGCGAGATGGTGAAGAAGGTAGACGTTGTGTCGGGCTATATCCACCGCGGCATCGAGAAACTGACGGAAGGTCTGTCGTATCCACAGACGCTTCACTTCACGGACCGTATGGACTATATGTCGGCAATGCAGAACCGTCACTGCCTCTGCATGTGCATCGAGAAGGCTCTGGGCATTGAGGTGCCCCGCCGCGCCCAGGTGATCCGCACGATGATGGACGAGCTGATGCGCATCTCGTCCCATCTGCTTTCGTTCGGTTGCACCGCGATGGACCTCGGCGCCACCACGGCGTTCTTCTACGGCTTCCGCGAGCGCGAACTCGTGCTCGACATCTTCGAGAAAACCTGTGGCGCCCGCATGTCGCTCAACTATAACGTGATCGGCGGTGTGATCGCCGACCTCCATCCCGACTTCGTGAAAGATGTGAAGCATCTGATCGAGATCATGCCTTCGCGCCTGAAGGAGTATCACAAGGTGTTCAGCGGCAACCTTATCGCCAAGAACCGTCTTGTGGGCGTCGGCAAGCTCTCGAAGGAGGATGCCATCAACTACGCCATCACCGGCCCGAGCGGACGCGGCTCCAACTGGAGCAACGACTGCCGCAAGAAACACCCCTACGCATGCTATGGCGAGGTTGAATTCGACGAGGTGCTCCTCGACGGCTGCGACTCCTATTCGCGCTATATGGTGCGCATGAAGGAGATCGAGCAGAGCTGCCGAATCCTTGAGCAGCTTGTCGACAGGATTCCCGAGGGAGAGATCCGCGCCCAGGTGCCGAAGATCATAAAGCTCCCCGCCGGCCGCTGGTATCAGCAGGTGGAGGCAAGCCGAGGCACATTCGGCGTCTACATTGAGTCGACCGGCGAGAAGACCCCTTACCGCATGCACTTCCAGAGCCCCTGCTTCAACCTCGTGGGAGTGATGGACCTCACTTGCACGGGTTATATGATCGCCGACCTCATCACCATCGGCGCCGCCCTCGACTTCGTGATCCCCGACATCGACCGATGACCGGAAAAACAAGAGACATCAATTAAGACAACATCATAACCACAAAGCTAAATAATCATGTTTGATTTCGGAAAATGGACTTCGGGTTTCAACGATCTGCTCCTCTCGTGGGGACTGTCGGAATGGCTCACCGTTCTGATCGAATGCGTAATCATCGGAGTTCTGATTCTCGGTGTCTATACAGTGCTCGCACTCTTCTATATTCTTTACGAGCGCAAGCTCTGCGCCTGGTTCCAGTGCCGCCTCGGCCCTATGCGCGTGGGCCGCTGGGGTTTGCTGCAGGTGTTTGCCGACATGTTCAAGATCCTCATCAAGGAGCTTATCTGCCTTAAGGGAACCGACCGTTTCCTCTTCAAGCTCGCTCCATATCTGGTGATCACCTCTTCGGTGACGATGCTGGCCTGCCTCCCCTGGGGCAACGGCCTGCAGATCATCGACTGGAACATCGGCATCTTCTTTGTGCTCGCCGTTTCGTCGGTGGGTGTGCTCGGTATCCTGCTTGCAGGCTGGGCTTCCAACAACAAGTATACGCTGATCGGCGCCATGCGAAGCGGCGCCCAGATGATAAGCTATGAACTTTCGCTCGGTCTGGCGCTGATGACGATCATCGTGCTCGCCGGAACGATGAATATCACCGAACTTGTAATGGCTCAGGAAGACGCCTGGTTCATCTTCAAGGGTCATGTGCCGGCGATCATCGCTTTCATCATCTATGTGATCGCAGCCACGGCAGAGACCAACCGCGGCCCGTTCGACCTTCCGGAGGCCGAGCATGAGTTGACGGCCGGTTATCACACGGAATATTCCGGTATCCACTTCGGTTTCTTCTACCTGGCCGAATACCTCAACCTCTTCATCGTGTCGGGTATCGCCTCGCTGATGTTCCTCGGCGGCTGGATGCCTCTCCACATCCCCGGATGGGAAGGCTTCAACGACGTGATGAACTATATCCCGTCGGTGGTGTGGTTCCTTCTCAAAGCATTCTTCATCTCGTTTGTGATCATCTGGTTCAAGTGGACCTTCCCGCGCGTGAGAATCGACCAGATGCTTTCGTTCGAGTGGAAATACCTTATGCCTTTCTCTCTTGCCAACCTGATTCTGATGGCAGTGTTCGTGGCTTTCGGCTGGCATTTCTAATGATCTGAGACCAACAAGCCGGAAGCCTTGAAGCCGGCAGCCGGCAGAGGCGGCAAAAATCTAATATCAACCCCAAGCTAAACAGTAAAAATAAAGATATGAGCGAAATTTTTGGTACGGTGACCCAGATTATCGGTCCTGTAATCGACGTCTCGTTTGAGGGCGGAAAGGAAAACATTCCGCCGATCTATTCGGCGCTGAAGGTGGAGCGCGACAACGGCGAGGAGCTGATCCTCGAGGTTGAACAGCACATCGGCGAGGATATCGTGAGGTGTGTGGCCATGGAGAGCACCGATGGTGTTCGCCGCGGCGTAAAGGTAAAGAACCTCGGGCATCCGATTTCCGTTCCGACCGGAAATCAGGTGAAAGGCCGTCTGCTGAACGTGCTCGGCGAGTCGATCGACATGCTCGCGCCGCTCGACCGCGAGAATCTGCGTTCGATCCATCAGCCCGCGCCTGAATTTGAGGACCTTGCCATCTCGACGGAGATCATGTTCACCGGTATCAAGGTGATCGACCTCCTCGAACCTTATTCGAAGGGTGGTAAGATCGGTCTGTTCGGCGGTGCCGGTGTGGGAAAGACCGTGCTTATCCAGGAGCTCATCAACAATATCGCAAAAGGGCATAATGGTTTCTCGGTGTTCACCGGCGTTGGAGAGCGCACCCGCGAGGGTAACGACCTTCTCCGCGAGATGATCGAGGCCAACATCATGCGTTATGGCGACAAATTCAAAGAGGGAATGGAGAAAGGGGAGTGGAATCTCGCCGACGTCGACATGAATGCCATCAAGGACTCCCAGGTGACGCTCGTGTTCGGCCAGATGAACGAGCCGCCGGGCGCGCGTCTCCGCGTGGCCCTCTCCGGTCTGACAGTCGCAGAGCAGTTCCGCGACACAGACGGCGGCGGAAAGGAGATCCTCCTCTTCATCGACAATATCTTCCGTTTCACTCAGGCAGGTTCGGAGGTTTCCGCCCTTCTCGGCCGTATGCCTTCGGCCGTGGGTTACCAGCCGACCCTTTCTTCGGAGATGGGTGCGCTTCAGGAACGAATCACTTCTACCAAGCAGGGGTCGATCACCTCTGTTCAGGCCATCTACGTGCCTGCCGACGACCTTACCGACCCGGCTCCGGCCACAACATTCTCCTTCCTCGATGCCACAACGGTGCTTTCGCGTAAGATTTCGGAGCTCGGTATTTATCCGGCCGTCGACCCGCTCGACTCTACGAGCCGTATCCTCGACCCGAACATCGTGGGCGAAGACCACTACAACACGGCTCAGGCAGTGAAGCAGCTTCTGCAGAAATACAACGAGCTTCAGGATATCATCGCGATCCTCGGCGTCGACGAGCTCAGCGACGAGGACAAGGAGGTTGTTGCCCGCGCACGTCGTGCGCAGCGCTATCTGTCGCAGCCTTTCCACGTGGCAGAGCAGTTCACCGGTCTTCCGGGCGTGATGGTGCCTCTGTCGGAGACGATCCGCGGCTTCAAGATGATTCTCAGCGGCGAACTCGACCATCTTCCCGAGCAGGCCTTCCTCAACGTCGGAACTATCGACGAGGCTATCCGGAAAGGTGAGGAAATGCTCAAGAATGTGAAATAATCCTGAAGACGGAAGTCTCTCAGGCATCATAAAAGAATAGAAGATGACACTCGAAATTATATCTGCCCATGAAATAACGTTTACCGGCGAGGTCGTGTCAGTCACGCTTCCCGGCGCAATGGGTCAGTTTACTGTTCTGAAGGATCATGCTCCGCTCATATCGGTGCTGACGGCAGGAAAGGTGCGTTACACCACTCCGGCCGGGACAGTCGAAGAGCATGAAATCGCCGGCGGCCTCGCCGACGTGAACAACAATAAAATTTCCGTGTGCGTCTATTAAAGCGATAAAGATGTCGAAAAGAATATCCATATTGGCATTACTGATGCTTCTTCTTGCAGCAGTGCCGGCGCGTCTCTCAGCGGCCGACGGCGAGAAGGGGGAGCAGAAGGAGAATTTAGATGTGAAGGAAATCATTTTCGAGCATCTTGGCGACGGCTATGGCTGGGAAGTTCCTTTCAGCCATACGATGCGCATCCCGCTTCCGGTGATCGTGCGTTCGCAAGAGGGCCATTGGTTCTCCTTCTCCTCGAAATGGCTCACCGAGATCCACAACGACACGGTCGGCGGAAAGGTGGAAAGCCATGCGGTTCCGGTGGTGAAAACCATCGAGCGCGACGGCAAGGAGTACAGCTTCGTGCTGGCGAAAGTCAGCTCCCATAAAGACAAGGTGGTGGAAATCTTCCCCCTTACGGCTGCCGATCAGAAGGTGGTCGACACGGAGCTTGCCAAATACCGCACCGAGAGCAATGCCGAAGGTTTCCCGGTGATCGACGGCTATGTCGAGGTCGACGGGAAGTATTACCGCGAATATCGTCCGGCCGATTTCTCTATCACGAAAAATGTGCTGGCACTCTTCATCACGGTTGTGCTTGTGATCTGGATGATGCTCGGACTTGCGAGATACTATAAGAAGAACGGCATGCGCGCCCCGCGCAAGGGAATGGGATTCCTTGAGCTGATCGTCGGTTTCATCTATTATGATACCATCAAGGCGACGCTCGGCGACCGCACGAACAAGTATGCCCCCTATCTGCTGACTGCTTTTTTCTTCATACTGGTGATGAACCTCGTCGGCCTGATAGTGATTTTCCCCGGCGGCGCCAACCTTACCGGCAACATCGCCGTGACGATGGTTCTGGCAGTGCTCACCTTCGTGGTGACGAACATCAACGGTTCGAAACATTATTGGAAGGAGATCTTCTGGCCCGATGTGCCCATCTGGCTGAAATGTCCGCTTCCGATCATGCAGCTGATCGAGGTGTTCGGAATCTTCACCAAGCCGGCAGCGCTCTGCGTCCGTCTTTTCGCCAACATGATGGGCGGCCACATGATCGTGATCACGCTGACGCTCCTGATCTTCATCTTCGCGGCTCTGTTCGGCGCCGCGGTGGCAGGCGGTGCAGCAGTGATATCGATACTCTTCTCTCTCTTCATGCTCGCGCTCGATGTTCTGGTGAGCTTTATCCAGGCCTATGTGTTTACCCTTCTGTCGACTCTCTTCATCGGAATGTCGACCGTCAAGGAAGAGGAGCATGCAGTGAAGGCCGACAAGGGCGATGCCGCTCTTGAGGCTCGCGACGAGCAGGAACTCACTGCCGAAAAGGCCCGCCTCTCGAAAGAGGCCGCGGCTGTAGATATGAATTAAATAATAAACAAACAATAAATCTAAAACCAAAGAATTATGTTATCAACGATTTTGAACGAGGTTATGTCTCTCCAGCCTCTGGCAGCACTTGGCGCAGCACTTGGCGCAGGTATCTCAGCTATCGGTGCCGGTCTCGGTATCGGTAAGATCGGTAGCTCGGCCATGGAAGCAATCGCACGTCAGCCGGAATGCGCAGGCGATATCCGAAGCAACATGATCGTGATCGCCGCCCTTATCGAGGGTGTTGCGCTGTTCGCAGTGATCGTGTCGGCACTTGCAATCTTCATCAAATAAGAGAGACCCGCATGAGGGCGTCGGCTGCCCTGTGGCAGCTGACGCCGGCATGGGCTTAACAAGTCAAAAAATTTAGCGTATGGAATTATTCACGCCCGAAGGCGGTCTGGTGTTCTGGATGTTCGTAGCGTTCATCCTGCTCTTCTTAGTCCTTGCGAAGTGGGGTTGGCCCGTGATCATCAAGATGATGGACAAGCGTGCCGCCACGATCGACCAGGGCGTGGAAGACGCGCGCAAGGCTCGCGAGCAGCTTGACAACGCCCGCGAGGAGGCCAAGAAATATGTGCGCGAGGCTCAGGCAAAGCAGTCAGATATGCTCCGCGAGGCAGCCAAGATGAAGACAGAAATCATCGAGGAGGCCCGTCGCGAAGCCCAGGAGGCTGCCAAGCATGAGATGGATCAGGCCCGTCAGGCCATCGACCAGGCGAGAAAAGAGGCCGAGCTGCAGTTCCGCAACGAGGTGGGACGCTTCTCGATCGACATCGCCGAGAAGATGGTCCGCGAGAAAATGAAAGACGACAAGGCTCAGTCGAAACTTGTCGACAAACTGTTGGACGAAATCGAGAAAAACTGATTGAGAGATGATTTCCGGACTTATACCCCATCGCTACGCGAAGGCACTTTATAAGTTTGCCCTCGAAAGCAACTCTGCAGAGAAGGTCTATGTTGAGATGAAGAATGTTATCGCATCCTTCCGTCAGAACCCTGATCTGGGCAAGGTGCTCGCCAACCCGTTTGCGAAGCCCGAAGACAAGCGTTCGCTTCTCCTGGCTGCAGCAGGTAAGCCCGGAGAAGACTACTCCCGGTTTGTCACTCTGATCATCGACCATAAAAGAGAGGAGTTCGCTCTTCTCATGGCTTACGCCTACCGCGACATCTACCGCCGCGAGAACAATATCTCGCAGGTGAAGATCACCACTGCCGTGGAACTTCCCGACGCGGAGATTGAGAAACTCCGCGATGTCGTGGGCCGCGCCTTTAAGAATTCTACGTTCGAGTATGAATATGCCGTTGACCCCGACCTGATCGGAGGCTTCGTGATCGACGTCGATTCCACAAGGATGGACGCTTCGATAAGCAATGAACTCGAACAGTTACGTCTAAATCTCTTGGAGAGTGTTTGATTTTCAAAGGCGTTCCCCACAGGGGAGCCGAGAAATAACGACACTGTTTCCTTAGCAAAATCCAAACACTCAACAAACATCAGGATCATTATCAAAGATGCTTAATCCCAGCGAAATATCAGATGTCTTGAAGCAAGAGCTCGAGAACATCAATTCGAAAGTCAAATTCGAGGAAGTGGGCACGGTGCTCAACGTCGGCGACGGCGTGGCCCATGTCTATGGTCTGGAGAACGTAAGAAGCAACGAGCTCGTGGAGTTTGAGAACGGCGCCAAGGGCGTGGCACTCAACCTCGAGGAGAGCAACGTCGGCGTGGTGCTTCTCGACAAGGTGAATTCCATCACGGAAAACATGTCGGTGAAGCGCACGGGCGAAGTGGCTTCCATCCCGGTGGGCGAGGGGCTTCTCGGGCGTGTTATCAACATGCTCGGCGAGCCGATCGACGGCCGCGGCCCGATCGAGGGGAAACGAATCCTTCTCCCTCTCGAGCGCAAGGCTCCGGGCGTGATCTTCCGCCAGCCGGTGAATCAGCCGCTTCAGACCGGCATCAAGGCTGTCGACGCTATGATTCCTATCGGCCGCGGACAGCGCGAGCTCATCATCGGCGACCGTCAGGTGGGCAAGACCGCAATCGCTATCGACACCATCATCAACCAGAAGGAGAACTACGAGAAAGGAAAACCTGTCTACTGCATATATGTGGCCATCGGCCAGAAGGCGTCGACAGTGGCCTCGATCGTCAACACTCTGGAGAAAAACGGCGCCCTTCCCTACACGGTGGTTGTTGCCGCCAACGCCTCCGACTCAGCTTCGATGCGCTATTACGCTCCGTTTGCCGGCGTGGCTATCGGCGAGTATTTCCGCGACTCGGGCCGCGACGCCCTCATCATCTACGACGACCTGTCGAAGCAGGCTGTGGCCTATCGTGAGATTTCGCTGATTCTGAAACGCCCCTCGGGCCGCGAGGCTTACCCGGGCGATATCTTCTATCTCCATTCCCGTCTGCTCGAACGCGCAGCCCGAATCATCTCCGACCAGAAGGTGGCCGAGGAAATGAACGACCTCCCCGAGGTGATGAAGCCTATGGTGAAGGGTGGCGGTTCGCTTACGGCCCTTCCGATCATCGAGACCCAGGCAGGCGACGTTTCCGCTTATATCCCGACCAACGTGATTTCGATCACCGACGGCCAGATCTTCCTCGAGACTTCGCTCTTCAACCAGGGTATACGTCCGGCGATCAACGTTGGTATCTCCGTGTCGCGTGTCGGCGGTAACGCACAGATCAAGTGTATGAAGAAGGTGGCCGGTACGCTGAAGATCGCCCAGGCCCAGTTCCGCGAGCTGGAGTCGTTCACGAAGTTCGGCGGCGACATCGACCCGGTGACCGCAGCCGTGATCGACCGCGGCCGCAAGAACCAGCAGATTCTCGTTCAGCCGCAGTATCACCCCTGGCCCGTTGAAAACGAGGTGGCAGTTATCTATTGCGGTGTAAACGGTCTTCTGGAGAACGTGCCTCTCGACAAGGTGAAAGATTTCGAGACCCAGCTTCTGCAGTTGCTTCAGATGGGCGACAACAAGGAGGTGCTCGAGACTCTGAAGAGCGGCAAGCTCACACCCGAAGTTGAAACCAAGCTCACGGCAGCCGCCAAGGAGGTGGCCGACCGCATCGCGAGCGAAACCAAAGCATAAGAGTTGAAAGGCGGGGAGAGCTTTCGGGCACTCCCTGCCTGCAACCCGCTTCTTTCCAGGATATTCTCTCTCCCGGTAAAGAATCTCTTCTCGAAAAATCAGATAATCTCTCTTCTCCAGTAACAACACAAAAGAAAAAGACCCGGCAATGGCAACTCTAAGGGAACTAAAGACACGCATCGGCTCAGTGGCCTCAACTGAGAAGATCACCGGCGCCATGAAGATGATATCCTCGGCGAAGGTGCATCAGAACGAACAGTCGCTCCGCCGACTGCAGCCCTTCAAGGATCAGATCAAAAGCGTGATGGGGCATATCCTCGCCACGGGGCTGGAGTTCAACTCGCCTCTGATCGAGCCCCGCGAAGTGAAACGCGCGGCTGTGGTGGTCTATGGTTCCGACGACGGTCTCTGCGGCGCCTATAATGTCAACATCGCCAAGGGACTCCTTCTGACGCTCGACGAAATCCGCCGCAACAACGGCGACGATGTTGAAATCGACCTCTATGCAGTGGGCCAGAAAATGGCCAAGGCTGTCAGAAAGATCAAGGGGATGAAACTCAACGTGATCGTCACCGAAGGCGTCGACAGCAAGATGAAAGGAGACAAGGTGACCGAATTCACAACGATGCTCCGCGACCGTTTCACGGCCGGAGAAGTCGACCTGGTGAAGGTGGTCTATATGAGATATTTCTCGATGAGCCGCCAGAGGCTTACGACCGACACGCTTTTCCCCGTCTCGGTGGAGGCGGTTTCGGAGGAGGCTTCCAAAGTCGACGCCAACCAGCTTTACATATTCGAGCCCGATGCCAACAGCATCTTCAACGAGGTGCTCCCGATGTTCGTGCTTTCCACTATGCAGGAGATCACGATCGAGAACCGCTCTTCGGAGCAGGCCGCGCGCGTGATGGCCATGCAGAGCGCCAACGACAACGCCCACAAGCTTCTCGATCAGCTGCAGCTCGAATACAACAAACTTCGCCAGCAAAGCATCACCACCGAACTTCTCGACATCATCGGAGGCCAGGTGGAAAGATAATATAGATAACTTTTTCGGAATAATAACAGTTATTTCTCTGATGAGCAATATTTTAGAATATTTTAAAGAGGTGGGGCAGGGCGTAAAGAGCCTTGTGACCGGCATGGGTGTCACCGGCAAAGAGTTCGTGACCCCGAAGATCACGGAGCAGTATCCCGAAAACAGGGAGACCCTTCAGATCTCCGACCGGTTCAGGGCCGAACTGACCCTTATCTACGACGAAGAGGGCCGTCACCGCTGCATCGGCTGCGGCATCTGCCAGATGAACTGTCCTAACGGCACGATTCATCTGGAGACAAAGATGGTCGATCTTCCCGACGGCAAGAAGAAACGCAAGCTCGACAAGTATTTCTATGATCTTGGAAGCTGCACGTTCTGCATGCTTTGCGTCACGACATGTCCGCAGCACGCTCTGGAATTCTCCAACGACTTCGAGCAGGCAGTGTTTGAGCGCGACAAACTTGTGAAGCAGCTCAACTACCGTCCCGAACCGGCCGATGCGCCTGCCGCTCCGGCGAAACCGCAGTTATCACCCGAACAGCTGGCCAAGATAGAGGAGGCCAAGAAGAAGGCACTCGCATTCAAGGCAGCCAAAGAGGCGGCAGCCAAGGCAGCAGCCGAAGGTAAAGAGTCCGCTCCGATGGCTGAGGCTCCCAAGGCAGCCGCTCCGAAGGCAGATCCCAAAGATGATAAAGGCGGCGCTGACGCCAAGGAGGCGAAGTGAGAGATCTTCAGATTCGAAACCCCGAATTTTAAAAAACAACAACAATCATAATGGATTCAGTTTGGAATATAATCTTGTATGTCGTGGTGGCTCTGGTCATCGGGATTTTCTCGGTGATGACCGTGACCTCCCGCAGAATACTCCGTGCTGCCACATATCTGCTGTTTGTGTTGCTCGGCACGTCGATATTCTATTTCCAGCTCGGCTATGAGTTCCTGGGAGCGGTTCAGATAGCGGTCTACGCAGGAGGCATCATGGTGCTGTATGTGTTTGCGATTCTGCTCACCCGCCGGCCGGGCGATGTCGCACCGCTACTCGACAGCCACCGCCGCGCGCTTGGCGCGGGAGTGTCGGTTTGCGGCACGATTCTGCTGCTTCTGGCGCTCTACTATATGCCGATGCTCAACGGCGTATCGCTCAGCGACGCACTCTCCGGCGGCACTCCGGTGACAATGGAAATGATAGGTAAAGCCTTTACCGGCACGGGCAAGATGCAGTATATGCTTCCCTTCGAAGCTATCTCGGTGCTTCTGCTCGCATGTATAATCGGCGGCGTCGCTGTCGCCCGCAAAAGATAATCCCCGCAGACTATGGATTTAAGTATGTTATGGTATCTGGTGCCGAGCATCATCATGTTCTCGGCCGGTGTCTACGGGTTTGTCACCCGCAAGAATATGATCGCCCTTCTCATCTCGCTCGAGCTTATGCTCAACTCGGCCGACCTGAACTTCGTGGTGTTCAACCGCTTCCTGTTCCCCGGCTCGATGGAGGGTATGGTTTTCACATTGTTCGCCATCGCCATCGCGGCAGCCGAAACGGCTATTGCGATCGCAATCATCATCAACATTTCCAGAGCGGTGGGCAATACTGATATTAACTCCGTAAAACAAATGAGATTTTAAATCATGGGCATCACACTTCCGATAATGATTCTGGCCCTTCCGCTCTTCATGTTCCTCTTCCTGGGACTTGGAGGGGTGAAGATGAGCCGCAAGATGGCGGGCGTGCTTGGAATTCTGGCCAACGGCGCACTGCTCGTTATGTGCTATTGGGTGGCGTTCACCTATTTCTTCAGCGGCGACCCCGCGTTTATCGTCGACGGTGTCCGCCAGCAGGTTCAGCTTTATGACGTGACCTGGCTGGCATTCACCGACCGCATGGTTGTCAACATCGGCTTCCTTCTCGATCCGATCTGCGCCATGATGCTCGTGGTGATCTCCACGATCTCATTCATGGTTCACCTCTATTCGTGGGGGTATATGGAGCATGAGCCCGGCTTCCAGCGCTACTACGCTTTTCTGGCTCTCTTCACTTTCTCGATGCTCGGCCTGGTTGTCGCCACCAACATTTTCCAGATGTATATCTTCTGGGAGCTCGTGGGCGTCTCCTCCTATCTGCTGATCGGCTTCTTCTATAAGCTTCCTTCGGCAGTCTCCGCTTCGAAAAAGGCATTTATCGTGACCCGTTTCGCCGACCTCTTCATGCTGATCGGTATTCTGGTCCTCTCATATTATGTAAGCCACACTCCGGCCGACGGACCTCTCGGCGGCAGCTCAGCGTTCAACTTCCTTATGCTGAACTCGCAGCCGACCAATGTTCTGGCCTCGACACTCGGCGCAACGTTCATGGGCGGCTCCGTGCTGACCTGGGCGATGGTGCTGATCTTCGTCGGCGGTATGGGTAAGTCGGCCATGATGCCTCTCCACATCTGGCTTCCCGACGCCATGGAGGGCCCGACCCCTGTATCGGCCCTCATCCACGCCGCTACGATGGTCGTTGCCGGCGTCTACCTCGTGGCCCGCTTCTTCCCGCTCTTCTGCATCGTTCCCGACTCGCTGACCTTCATCTGCGTGATCGGCGCCATCACGGCATTCTACGCCGCAGTCGTGGCCTGCGCACAGATCGACATCAAGCGTATCTTGGCGTTCTCCACGATCTCGCAGATCGCCTTCATGATGGTTGCGCTCGGATGCGCATACAACAAGCCTGTTGAGGGAGTCCATTACTCGGGCCTCGGATACATGGCCGGTATGTTCCACCTCTTCACTCACGCGATGTTCAAGGCACTCCTCTTCCTCGGCGCAGGCTGTCTGATCCATGCCGTTCACTCCAACAACTACACTGCGATGGGTGGTCTCCGCAAATATATGCCTATCTGCCACATCACCTTCCTGATCGGCTGTCTGGCTATCGCGGGTATCTATCCCTTCTCCGGTTTCTTCTCGAAAGACGAGATGCTCACCGCCATGTTCAGCCGTCACTGGTTCTGGGGCGCCTGGATGACGATGGTTGCCGGTCTGACCGCCTTCTACATGTTCCGCATGTATTACCTCGTGTTCTGGTGGGAGGAGAATCCCGAATACAAGAAAGAGGGTCACAAGCCCCACGACGCACCCTGGCAGATGTCGGTGCCTCTGCTCATTCTTGCAGCCATCAGCTGCGTGGCAGGTTTCATCCCCTTCGGCGAGCTGGTGACATTCAACCGCAAACCGTATCATATTCATATCGATCCTTCAGTTGCAGCCACCTCGCTTACGGTAGCTGTTGTAGCAATCGGTCTGGCTACGGCGATGTATCTCAAGAAGAATCCCTGGCCGACGCGCATCAAGAATATCTGGCCGTCGCTCTGGACAGCAGCCAACCGCCGCTTCTACTGGGATGAGATGTATCAGTTTGTCACCCACAAATTCATCTTCGGAATCATCTGCAAGAGCATAGCATGGTTCGACCGCCACATCATCGACGGCGCAATGGACGGCATGGCCGCCATGACCCAGTGGTGCTCGGTGAAGATCAAGGGCATGCAGAGCGGTTCGGTTCAGGCTTACGTGATGTGGTATTTCTTCGGAGCCGTATTGCTCGCCGCCATCACATGGGTTTGTCTCTTATAATAGAATTGTCGCAATTAAAATAGAAATCTCAGGATTATGTTTGGAAATATCTTAATCTGGTTTGTAATAGTGCCAATCATCATGATGATCGGTCTTGCATGTTGCGGCAACAGCAATATGAAAGCGATCCGCGCGGTGATGGTGACCTGCTCCACGGTGCTCTTGGGTCTTGCGATCTGGGTGCTCGTGCAGTTCCTCGAGCTGCGTGCGGCCGGCGACACATCGGAAATGCTCTTCACAGGGAGCTGGATGTGGTATGCGCCGCTCAACATACATCTCGCCGTCGGGGTCGACGGAATCTCCGTGCTGATGCTGATGCTCTCCTCGATCATCGTCTTCGCCGGAACATTCGCCTCCTGGAAGATCAATCCTCTTCCGAAAAACTTCTTCCTCTGGTATTCGCTCCTCTCCACCGGAGTGTTCGGCTTCTTCATCTCGATCGACATCTTCACGATGTTCATGTTCTATGAGGTTGCCCTTATCCCGATGTATCTTCTGATCGGCGTATGGGGCACGGGCCGCAAGGAGTATTCGGCCATGAAGCTTACGCTGATGCTGATGGGCGGCTCGGCCTTCCTGATGCTCGGCCTTCTCGGAATCCACTGGCTCTCGCCGATGGTCGACGGGCAGCACACCTGGAATCTTCTGGAGCTCGCCCGCAACCCGATTGCCGACCAGGGCTGGCAGAACCTGCTGTTCGTCTTCACTTTTGTCGGCTTCGGCGTGCTCGGCGCCATGTTCCCGTTCCACACCTGGAGCCCCGACGGTCACGCCTGCGCCCCGACTGCAGTGTCTATGCTTCACGCCGGCGTGCTGATGAAGCTCGGAGGCTACGGCTGCTTCCGCATCGCCATCTACCTGCTCCCGGCAGCCGCCAACGAATTGGCATGGATCTTCATCATCCTCACCGGTATCTCGATTGTCTACGGAGCCTTCTCGGCCTGCGTGCAGACCGACCTCAAATATATCAACGCCTATTCGTCGGTGTCGCACTGCGGCATGGTGCTCTTCGCCATCCTGATGCTTAACAAGACAGCGATGACGGGCGGTATCCTCCAGATGCTCAGCCACGGATTGATGACGGCTCTCTTCTTCGCCCTCATCGGTATGATCTACGGCCGCACCCACACCCGCGACATCCGCCAGATGGGCGGCATGATGAAGATCATGCCTTATCTCGGAGTCTGCTACATGATCGCCGGTTTCGCGTCGCTCGGTCTGCCGGGCATGTCGGGCTTCGTGGCCGAGATGACGATCTTCTTCGGATCGTTCGAACACGCCGACATGTTCCACCGCATCTTCGTGATCGCAGCCACCTGCTCGATCGTGATCACCGCGGTCTATATCCTGCGCGTTGTCGGCAAGCTCATCCTCGGCCCCGTCCAGGACGAGCACCATCTGCAGCTCACCGACGCCAGCTGGTGGGAGCGCCTCTCCACGGCGACTCTGATCATCTGCCTTGCCGGAATCGGTTTCTTCCCCAACTGGATCAACGAAACCATCCAGCAGAGCTTCGTGCCGATCATCAACGCAATTCAGGGAGCCATCTGATCTCCCCAATAAACAAGACATCAAGAACAACTTCAGCAATAGTTTCTTAAAATGGATTATTCACAATTTGGGGCGATGCTCCCCGAACTCATAATCTTGGGACTCTTCTTCATCGTGCTGATCGCGGATGTGTTCACGCGCGACGGGGCCGCCAAGAAATGGCTCACGCCTATGACAGCCGTCCTGTTCGGACTCGCCACAGTAGCTATATGGATCATTCCTGCCGGCTCGGGAGAGGCGGTGTTCGGCGGCATGTATGTCGACGACGCGGCCTGCAAGGCCATGAAGGCCATCCTCAACATCGGAGTATTCATCGTCTTCCTGCAGTCTGCCTCCTGGACGGAGAGCGACGAGGTGGCTATCCGCAAGGGTGAGTTCTACGAGCTGATTCTCGTGACGCTCTTCGGAATGTATCTCATGATTTCCGCCCGCCATTTCCTCCTCTTCGTGATCGGTCTGGAGGCCGCTTCGCTGCCGCTGGCCGCACTGGTGGCCTTCAACAAGCGCCATTACGAAAGCCATGAGGCGGCCGTGAAATATATACTCACCGCAGTCTTCTCGTCGGCAATCCTGCTGATGGGTCTCAGCTTCGTTTACGCCTTCTCGGGAGGTTCGCTCTATTTCTCCGACATATTCGAGGCTGTGTCGAACGCAGAGACTTCCGGCCTGCTCATCGCGGCTCTCGCCTTCGTGATCGCCGGCATCGGTTTCAAGCTCTCGCTCGTTCCCTTCCATCTCTGGACGGCCGACGTTTACCAGGGCGCTCCGACAGCCATCACGAGCTATCTCTCGGTGGTGAGCAAAGGTGCTGCCGCATTCGCCTTCTTCGTGATCTTCGTGCAGGCATTCGGCGCCGTCTACAGCCACATCTGGGAATGGATGATGTATGCCGTGATCATCGCGACTATCACTATCGGTAACCTTTTCGCCATCCGTCAGAAGAACATGAAGCGATTCATGGCATTCTCCTCGATTTCGCAGGCCGGCTACATCATGCTCGGCGTGATGACTGAATCGGCGCTCGGCCTCGGCTCGATGATGTATTACATCTTCGTCTATGTGGTGAGCAATCTCGGCGCGTTTGCCGTGATCTCGGCTATCGAGAATAAGACCGGCAAACTCTCGATGGATGACTACGACGGACTTCACAAGACCAACCCCTGGCTCGCCTTCGCCATGACGCTGGCGATGTTCTCGCTCGCCGGTATTCCTCCCTTCGCAGGTTTCTTCAGCAAATTCCTTATCTTCAGCTCAGTCACCGCAAGCAACAATATGGCGCTCTATATGCTCGTGCTTGTAGCCTTGATCAACACGATCATCTCGCTCTATTACTATCTGCTCGTGGTCAAGGCTATGTGGCTGAAGCCGGGCGACGCCAAGGTCGAGGCATTCCGCAGCGACAGCTGGGAACGTGCCGCTCTCTGGCTTTGCGTGGCCGGTATCGTATTCTTCGGCCTCGTTCCGCAGATCTACGAATACTGCTTCAACTCGGCCCAGGCACTCTTCTGATGAAGCAGAGACTTGATCATAGCCTGAATTAGAAGAAAACAGAGACTACATAAGAAAACACTGACTGCATTATATTCTGAATGCGGCTTCCTCGGAAAAGGGGAGGCCGCATTTTGATTATTGATTTTTTTACGGTCTCTGATGAAAAAAACGGCGGGAATTTTGGATAATTGGCAAATGTTTGTTTAATTTGTGATTGCGAAACAAGGAGTTTAAACTCAGCATGCTTGCAGACTGCAGCGCTTGCGGGCACCTAATCGGAATGATGTTCCGGCAGACTCGGGACAGTTCCGGGAATCGTGAGGCTACTTATTTCGCCACTTATTGAGACTATAAACAATCTATCCGCATTTTTATCGAGCATGGCCGGATGCAAATTCGCGACGTGACTCCTTAGTAAACAAATCGAAACCTGATATGATCAAGAAACTTCCCTTATTAGCCTTGGGAACAGCCGTAGCGCTTGGCGTATCGGCCGCTCCGGTTTCTCCGGAAGCCGCCCTTCAGAGGGCACGTTCAAACTCGCCGGCCAAGGCCCGCGGTCTTGTGCAGCGCGAACTCAAGCTCGCCCACACAGCTTACTCAGAAGCCGGTCAGGCAGCAGCCTATGTGTTCAACACGCCGGGTCGCGCCGGATTCACCATCCTTGCCGCCGACGACGTGGCAATGCCGGTGCTCGGTTACTCCGACACTGAAACGTTTGATGCCGACAACATGCCTTCTCAGCTTCGCTGGTGGCTGTCGGAATATGGCCGTCAGGTGGAATATGCCACAGCTCACGGTGCAACGGAGGCTTACAAGGCTCCCGCCCGCAAAGCATCCTATCCCGCCATCGCGCCACTCATTACTACGAAATGGAACCAGACCGAGCCATACAATAACCTCACCCCGATTCAAAGCGGCGTGCATTGCCCCACAGGTTGTGTTGCCACATCTTTCGCTCAGGCAATGAGTTATTTTAAATATCCTGAGAAAGGAACAGGAACTGTCTCTTACCGATGGAGCGGTCGTACCCTTAGTCTCAATCTTGAGCGTCGTGCTTTCGAATGGGATAAGATGAAGGATGTTTATGTCAGCGGCGATTATACTACAGAGGAGGCAACGGCAGTTGCTTATCTGATGATGGCCTGCGGATATAGCGTTGAAATGAATTATACTGCTAACTCGTCGGGTGCGTTGAGCAATAAGATTGTGAACGCCCTCACCAAATATTTCGGCTATTCCAAGGAAGCTACATACGAGGATCGTGGCACCTATACAGCCGATGAATGGGACGAGATGATCTATAACAACCTTAAGGATTACGGTCCGGTGATCTATAACGGTACGTCACCTCTTGACGGTGGTCACTCCTTTATCGTCGACGGTTATGACGGTAACGGATATTATCATCTTAACTGGGGATGGGGAGGAACATCCGACGGTTATTATGCTCTCAACGTGCTGACTCCTGAGATTCAGGGTGTCGGTGGCGCTATGGGAGGCTTCAACTATAGTCAGGATGCTGTATTGAAGATGCATAAGCCTACAAGCGCTGACGAGGAGTATCCCGACGGCCGTCTCAATATATGGGGGGCTGCTAAGGGAACGCTGAGCGGTAAGTTACTGCAGATTCAGCTTGATGATTATCCGAATACGGGTTGGTATAATGCCAGTTCATACGATGTCAATCTTGAGCCCGGAGCCATTATTTCCGGAGAAGGATATAAAGAATCTGTTCCCGGAGTAATGTATTTGAAAGAATATAAAGAGGAATTGGATAGAATCTCTCTGGGAACCGGAATGATGTATAAGGCATCTGCGATCAGTTTCCGAGTTAACCTTCCGGAAGGTCTTGCTGACGGACGTTATACTGTGACTTTGGCAACAAAAGACGTTAATAAGAACGGTGCGACATTCCTACCGATGCGTACCTTCGTGGGCTATCCGAACTATGTTATTCTAAATGTGAAGAATGGCTCTTATACTGTTGAGAATGCAAGCATCGGTCAACTCACATTTGAAGACGTTAAACTCACTACCGAACTTTATTATGGCAAATATGCGAAATTGTCGGCTAAAGTTAGCAACAACACTGATGTTCAGCTCACTCAGTGCATAGCTCCTGTTCTGCTTCTTGAAAATAATGGAGTGAAACGAGCCAACTTCCAGGCTGACGCATTTATGGTGACAGTTGATCCTCATTCCACAATTGAGACAGAATGGATTGTCAACTTCTTGGAACTTAATACATCAAGCTATTCTTCGCCTACAACATATAAACTGTCGCTCTTGGACATTGATTCGAAGAAATATCTGGCAGATTTTGGGAACGTGACAATGACGACGCTTAGCGGATCGACTTCTGTCAAATTCGGTGGAATCACAATCGATGGTGCTGAAAAGCAGACTTTGACTATTGATGGCGTGCAGTATCGCAATGTCAATGTAGTCCCGAATTTCGACAATATGAAGGTCAACTTCAAGTATTCCGTTACGCGCGGTTATCTTGATTCAGGTGTAACATGTGGAATTTACAGCCGCATGGGTACTGACGCCGTATATGTCCCGATGCAGGACAACTTCTATTCGGAGCAGCCCTTTATGAGCGCAGGAGAATCTAAAGATCTCAACTTCGACGTGAACTTCCCGGAGGGAGAACCGAATAAGATTTACTACATGCGTGCGCAGTGGGCTAACGGCAGCAGCTATACATATCTCGGCCAGATATCATTTATGAGCACAGGCTCGGGTGTGGATGGCATCGAGGCTGAGGAGAGTGCAGCCGAAGCAGAATATTACAATCTGCAGGGTGTGCGCGTAAGCAATCCTGAAAACGGGCAGATTCTTATCCGTCGCAAGAATGGAAAAGCAGAGAAGATTCGTTTTCATGAATAATCTATAAATCTAAAAATAAAACGATTAATATATATTGGGGTTGCGCCGGCGGTGCAACCCCAATTTGCTTGCAATATAAGATATAGCCATGTCCGTTATAAGGAAATAGGGGAATGGGAAAAGGATTTTTCGAACTTTTTTTTTGAAATCGTTTGCTAATTAAGAAAAAAGTTGTACTTTTGCAATTAGAGATTTCCACTCTCATGAAATTTGCGGAAAGAGGAATACTTTTCCGCGCTGTATAAGCCTGAAACAGTCAAAATTCAAACAATTATAAACTAAAACAAAAAAGTATGAAGAGAATCTACTTAGCCGCAGCTGCCGTTCTTGCCCTCGGGATGAACGCAAGTGCTGTATCAACGACAAACTTAAGCGCTGCTTCGCTGAGCAGCAAAGATGCTGTTTCATCTGTAGAGATGGCAAAGTGTCTTGGTTTGCAGGAAGCAAAGCTCGCAAATGAAATTTCGGCTAAAAAAAGCATGAAGAAAGCCGCCCCGGATCCGAGTGTCATGTATGGTACGTGGCAGATTTCGTTCTTCAATGTGTTTAAAGGTATGGATACGGGGACTGCAATCATTGGCCCCAGTGAAAAGGATGGCTATATTAACATCTCCGGTATGTTTTACGGCTATACTATAGAATGTCCTGTCCTTACATTTGAAGCAAAAGACGGCACTGAATATGTAGGCTTCCGTGTTACCAACGGTCAGGAACTTGGATATCTAAACTTTTCTGATATAGGTCGGACAAGGATCTATTTGGAGGTTAATGAGTTTACAGGCAAGACAGATAGCCAAGGCAATCCTCTTTATGTTGAAGCAGATAATATAGATTTTGTTTTCTATCCTGATGGTATTGAAATCCCACTGGAAAATAGTGCAGATGCAGAATTAGTACCTTTCTCCAAAGGATTTTACACAACGAACACAAGACGGTTCGGGGCAGCAAAAATTACCGGTTACAATTTTTGGCCCTATTCTAATTTCGGCCAAGCAATGGCATTTGTTCCCATTGAAGAGTTTACACCTTCAAAACTGGAGATGTTCACATATAATGATTCCGAATGGGAAGATGCAGGTAATGCAACTTTCTCAAAGTGCGGTTGGTTAGATTCACAGTTTGAGAAACCTCTGCCTTCTTATACAGTACCTGTAAAGGTTAAGAAAGGCCAGCCCAGTCAGGCACTTCTTGTAAATCCTTTCAAGACTGATTTTTTAAGCAATGTTCCAGGATTTAAGTTCACTGATGGTTACATATATCTTGATCTTTCGGATCCCGATTTTGCAATAGTACGTCCTCTCGTATACTCCGGTCTTTATCTGGGTGAAGAATATGGTGATTTCTATTGCTCTAATGAGGGTGCAAGATTAGTCTATGTCGAAGGACAGGATATCGAATCAGCAAAACAATTGTTTGAGATCTATGAATACGAGATGCCAACATTGGATGATAGCAATGTGTTAACACTTCCCAACGCAAGAGTTAGCTCCTGGTGTAACATTGATAAGCTTGACCCCTGGACAGTGGAAGTCGAGGATAAGGATAACCCCGGCAATTATATAGAAGTGCCGCTGGATATGACTACAGTCATTGAGCTTCCGGCCGCTGTCGTTGCTTCTGTTAAGGGCATCGAGGTTGACGAGGCTGATGTTAACGCTCCCGCTCGCTATTTCAACCTTCAGGGTGTTGAGATCAGTGCTCCCGCAAAGGGTGAGGTTGTTATCGTGAAGAAGGGTGGCAAAGCTGTCAAGACTGTCTTCTAATCGAAAACCTAATCGACATTATCATACTAAAAAGGGTCGGAATAACTTCCGACCCTTTTTTCAAATTATGACTTGGCAGTCGGGGTCGGCTGTCGCGGGCCCGGTGCGGGCCTTCGGGACTGGCTGGTGGCTGATAGCTGGCTGGCTGGTGGCTGACGGCGGGATTGTTTTTGTATTTTACTTAAATTTGTTTTACTATGAGACTTTTTTCTTTACTGGCCGGAGCTTTGGCTGTTGGTTGCCTGGCTTCTTGCGCCAATAAAAACGTGAAGACGATTTCTGTTTCTGAGGCTAATCCATTGGGAACTGCCATTGTGAGACCGCAGAAGGAACTGAACTTTATTCCGAAGGCCACAGCATTTCGCATGAGCGGCGATTATGCCGACCATGTGGCTGTGACTCTTGGCGAGAATGGCAAGCTGGCTTATTACCCCGATCCTCGCGATATCTCCGAGGCTTCCAAACCGATTTCACTTGGCGACGGCTGGTGGCTCAATCGCCAGGGTCTCGGCCCGAACTCTGTGTTCCTGAAGTATACTTTCGAGGAGTATTCAAATCTGAAGAATGTTCCCAGCCAGGAAGAGATCATGGAAGCGATCATTCCCGGGGCTAAGGTGACAACATTCCGCGCGCTCCCTATCGGTATGTCGGAGGCCGACAAGAATATCGACAAGGTGCGCGAAATGGTGAAAGGACTCTAAATCACCACATGGGGGTGAAGGGGGCGGTGCGCTCGAGGCGGCTGTTGGCGCATCCTGCGAGTTCTTTGGTCTTCGAAGTGTCGAGACGGTAGACCCAATCGCCTGAAAGCTGTTTGATCTCCGTCAGGTCGACATAGAAGATTCCCTGGTTGGTGACGATGTCGAAGTAGTAACGGCCGTCGCGTGGCACGGCGTAGCTGCGCCATTGCGTGCTGCTCACGTTGGGCTCTCCCTGGATCATGTAGGTATAGGGAACGCTCGATTCGCTGAGAATGCTTCTTGTGATCGAAACACCGAGATCAGTGTCGGAAGTCTTTTCCACCTGATGGGCGAAATAGTTGGCCCGAACGCATCTGTCGGGACTCGACACCGAACCGGGGAGGAAATTGCGTCCGCCGATTTTATTCCAATAGTCGATGATGGCTGTCATTTTCGGCCATGTCGGGTCGTTGGTCATGGCGCGGTAATCGCCCATGTCGTAAACATTGATTTTGCCGTGGTCGAATTCGAAGATGATGCTTTTGCCTGAGGCGTCGGTCACACCCCAGTGGAGCTGGGAGACTGTGCCGCCGTCGAAAGTCGCTCCCTGGATCTCGAAATCGGCATTCTCGAGGGCTGAGCGTACCTGATCAACATTCTCGTTGAGGTCGAGGAGCCATTCCACGAAGACCGCCAGCGACATCGAGTGGCGTTTGCTGAGGGTGGAGCCATTGTAGACTGTCCCTTTGCAGAAGAGTCCGTTGACCACGAGGCCTTTTTCGTTCATACCTTCTGTTACTCCGCCGTCATAGCCGACAGCATAGACCGCGGCATATTTGGAGCGCCATTTAATCGGATTGTCGAGGTTGGTGCTCCTTTTTTCCATGCCTCGCGGATAGACATAGATGTTGGTTGGGATAGGGGTCTTCCAGTCGAGCGAACGACCGACAACGTAGAGGGAGTCGCTGCCGTGATAGACCACGCGCGAGCAAGCGTCGGCGTCGGTGGAGTGGAACAGGGAGATAGCAGGGGCTGCGAAAGCAGCGAAAATAAAGCTTAAAGCCAAAGCCGGGTGTTTCATAGAGGATCTATATTAATGATACACTAATAAAACACCCGGCCTTGGCGTTAGGTTTGCTCGCCGTCCGGATAACCGGGGCGGCTATTTTCTCATGCGGCTAATTCAGCTGATCTAAATTATCCGGGTAGTAGTGTCAGAAGATTATTTTTTCGGATTTGTTGCCGGAGATGCGGATCAGAATCTCTCCTTTGGAGGGAGCGGTTACTTTCATTCCCTGGAGGTTGAAGTATTCTGCGCCGTCGGTCGCGCCGTCAACGCCGGCTGCGGGTTCGATCTCAATACCCTCAACAGCCGAGGGGTCGGCGTTGATGTTGGTGGCGTTCATCGTTACGTCGGCGTCTTCGGAGATGTTTGTGAGCGTCACTCCGCAATCCTTCTTAGCCCACGACTTGAACTGATAGGATGTCACGCCGGCCGATCCGGGGAAGGGAGAGCCGGGTGTGGGACGGTTAACGCCGTTGGCCTCCACGAGGTCGACGTTCTGGTGCGAGCTCTGATTGTTGACGTAGTTGCCTTCGAAGCGGGCGCGGTTATAATCCACATGCCAGATGAGCATGCCGGAAGCGGGGATATATTTGTCCCAGCCGACGAGCTGACGGTTCTCGATGAGGAAGAACTCGTTGACATTGGCGGAGAGGTCGCTGCGTTCGGTGAGCACGCGGTATGCGATGTTCGATTCGCCGAGGGCGGGGAGGGAGATCTCGCCGTCGTAGGGAACTGTGCGGGGTTTGAGCCAGTCAAGGGCATAACGCTCGTAGGCGGAATAGTTGGGGGGAGTGCGGCCGTCGTTGTTATAGGGGCCGTAGTCGAGCACCGAGAATTCGCCGGGAGTGTAGAAGGCCGTGCTGCTGCTGGTGTGATAGAGGTCGGGAAGACCGATCACGTGGCTGAACTCATGGCAGAATGTCCCGATTCCGTCGGGTTTGCCGGCGTAGTCGCACTCGTTGTTGCAGGCGTAATGGTTGACCGTGACGCCATCATATTCCTTTGTGGCGTTTACGTAGCTGAGGTCGTAGGAGTGGGGCCAGACAGTGTTGCGGATACTGCTGTCGGCCTCTCCTTTTCCGGCATAGATCACATAGACATTGTCGACATAGCCGTCGCCGTCATTATCGTAGTCGGAGAGATTGATCTCCGTGGCGGCGTCGGCGGTGAGGACGTCGAGTGCGTCGGTCACCATGAGGTGGGGACGGAGGTCGTCGCCGCTACGGTCGTTGCCGCCGTAGTAGGCGCGCTCGTGGGGAAGAGTCACCGGGCCGAACACGTCGAATGTGGGGCGGAACTGCGGATTCCCCTCCTCATCGCGCGAGTTATAGCGGAACCAGTCGCTCACCGAACCGGTGGCTCCGTAGGTGTCGAAGCCCTCCTTGTTGAGCATATCTTTGAAATATTTGCCGCCATCGTAGTTGGAATAGGCGGAAGTTGTCTCGTCGCCGAATCTCACGTCGGTATATTCCACGAGAAGCACGAGCGCCTTGACGTCGCCCTTCGTTGTGGTGAAAGTAGAAGTGCAGAGACCGCGCGACATATCCTTCTCGGTCGTTGAGGCATTGCGGCGCACCTTGAAGGGGGAAACGACGGTCTGTTCGGCGGTCGAAACGGCTCTTGCGGTCATTTCGGGAGTGATCTTGGCGAGGAAACTCTTCTCGGCTGCGGAACGGTGGGCGGCGTCGCGGGCTGCGAAATCGCTGGCGCGGATGCTGCCGTCGGCGAGGATGGCGGCATAGACCAGACGTCCGGAGGCGTCGTCGGTGAGGAGATAGCCATCTTCGGTAAACATGAAATGGGAGAATTCGTCGCCTGTCTGGCGGACGGTGATTTCGGTTCCGTCGGGCTGAGTCACCCTGACGAGACCGCGATATGCAGGCACAGCCATAGCCGTGGCTGCAGAGCCGGCGAGCAGGATGGCTGCCGGGAGTGTGCGTGCGGCGGAGTGGAGCAGATGCTTGAAGTTGTTCATGATTGTAAAAATTTGTTTTCTATAATGGATATATGAATGATATTCTTCTTATTAAAATCTTATTGCAGGTATCATCCTTTTCTCTCGGGGAGAGTTTCGTCGGCTCCCTTTCCCGGTTCCTCTTTTGCAGCGGGAGCGGCGGTGTCGGGAGCGGCCTCGCTGTCGGGATCGATATCAGGCTCCGGCTTCTTTTTGGCGGGAATAGTCCACATCGCCGAGAGGGAGAATCCGAAATTGTCGGCGCCATAACCGGGAATGAACCAGGGTTCTCCGGCTTTGCCTTTCGAGACGTGGAACTTCTGGTGCCATCTCACCGACCAGCCGAGTGAGAAATTCCCCACGATCTTCACCTTGATTCCGGCGAGGAGCTCACCCCAGAGGGCAGTGGAGCGCTGCGACGGCATATTGAACGTGGTCTCTTCACCCCAATAGTCGGAATTGATAGTGACGTTTTTCACATCCCAGTCAAAACTGGAGAAGCCGAGGCGCAGACCGGCGAAAACCTGATAGTCGGGGTTGCTTTTATAGACGAAATTATAGTTCATGCCGATCTTGGCATAGAACGAAGGCTTTACCTTGTATGTGAAATTGGTTCGGCCGGGGGTGGCGTTTGCGAACCCGACGCCGGCCTCGAGGGTGGGGAAAAACCAGTTGTGGAGCGAGACGTCGGCGTGCAGGTCGACGCTCGCATATTTCTGGCCGAACGCCATGAAGAGGAGATCGCCGAAATTGGCGCCTACGGTCACGCCGTTGTAGAGCGGATAGAGGGGCTTGGAGGCCGCCTTCTTCACAGTGTCGAGTGTGGCGAGGAACATCACCGGTTCCTTGAGTGGTTCGCCATGCTTGTCGTAATAATGGAGCACAACGCGGGGTTTGTCGTCGTCGACGTCGACAGGCGTGATCTTTCGCGGTTGCCTGGCCGGAGTCGCGGCCACGGAATCGGTTGCCGAGGAAACTACTGTCAGGGAATCGGCAGCGACACTTTCGGCCTCAGTGATGGCGGACTGCGCCGAAGCCGCTGTCAGGCCCGCGATGAGCAGCATGAGGCAGATTATGAATCGGAGCGGTCTCATTGCATATCCAAAGCTGAGGGTGAGAAATAGATGCGCATGTTCTCCTCGTTGACGTTGGTGATTTCGTCGGTGAGCGGCACCACAGAATCGATCAGCAGACCGGAGCAGGAAACATCTTCAAGAGTGTAGACATAGCTCACGCCGCATTCTCTGGAGACAAACTTCGCCCGGCGGGAATAGCGGAACGTAACCGTTGATGAAACCTCGGAGCCTGCAAGCGAGTCGGCGCCCTGAGCCGAGAAGCGGTAGACGGTCTCGTCGGAGTCGATTCGGAATGGGAGGTAAAGCTGCGACACGGCGCTTGCTCCGTCGAAGAGCAGGGAATCGCCCGGCGCACCTACGCCTTCGACCCTGAGGCCGGAGACCGAAATCTGCCTTGTGGCCGAGTCGGTGACATAGAATCCGGCCAGCGGCAGGGCGTTGCGGTTTTCCGAGCAGTCGCTGCTGCAGGAAGCCGCCGCAAGCAGTGTGGCCGCCGCGAGGAGAGGGAGGAGATGCATTGATATGGGGCGTATTCTCATCTTGATCAGAATTCTTCGGCTATGAGATAGTTGTTGCGTTCGGCGGAGTTCCGGGTGATCATCTCGCCGATGAATCCGGTGCAGAAGAACTGAGTGCCGAGCACCATCGTCACGAGCGAGAGATAGAAATAGACCGACTTGGTGATGTAGAAATAATAGGAATCGGAGGCCATCGAGATGCATTTGAGCACGAGGGTCACGACCATGGCGATGAAACCGACGGCAAACATCAGCGAGCCGAGCAGACCGAAAATATGCATCGGCTTGATGCCGAATTTCGACTGAAACCAGAGGGTGGCGAGGTCGAGATATCCGTTGACGAAGCGGTCGAGGCCGAATTTGGTCACGCCATATTTGCGGGCCTGGTGATGCACGACCTTCTCGCCGATCTTGCGGTAGCCGGCGTTTTTGGCGAGATAGGGGATATAGCGGTGCATGTCGCCGTAGACCTCGATGTGTTTCACCACCTCCTTGCGATATGCCTTGAGCCCGCAGTTGAAGTCGTGGAGATTCTTTATGCCGCTCACCTTGCGGGCCGTGGCGTTGAAGAGCTTGGTTGGGATGGTTTTCGACAGCGGGTCGTAGCGCTTCTTCTTCCAGCCGGAGACGAGGTCGTAGCCGTCGGCGGTGATCATGCGGTAGAGCTCCGGAATCTCGTCGGGTGAGTCCTGGAGGTCGGCGTCCATGGTGATCACCACGTCGCCCTGGGCGCGGCGGAAACCGGTGTCGAGAGCAGGCGACTTACCGTAGTTGCGGGCAAAGCTCACGGAGTGGATGGCGGGATTCTGTGCCGCGAGGGTCTTTATCACCTCGAGGGAATTGTCGGTAGAGCCGTCGTTGACGAAAATTATTTCGTAAGAGAAACCGTGGGTGCTCATCACGCGCTGGATCCATTCGGTCAGCTCGGGGAGCGATTCGGCTTCGTTGTATAATGGTATAACTACTGAGATGTCCATCTTGAATTTAGTGAATAGTGTGTAGTGATTAGTGATTGACTAAAACTGCATGTCGGCTTCGGCGAACAGCTTTCTGTCGGAGGCTATGTCGTTGGAAACCGTGGTGAGCATGTCGCCCATCAGCACGCCGTTGACGCCGCCGCGGAGGAGGCGGAGCATCGAGGCATGGCTGAGCCTCATTCGGCCGCCTGCGAAACGTATCGACACCTTCGGGAGGATGAAGCGCCATGTGGCGGCGGTGCGGATAATCTCCTCCTCGGAGATGAGGGGAGTGTTTTCAAGCGGAGTGCCGGGTATTGGGTTGAGAATGTTCATCGGGGTTGAGACCACGCCGAGTTCGCGGAGCTCGAGGGCGAGGTCGATGCGCTGTTCCATAGATTCTCCCATTCCTATGATGCCTCCGGAGCAGACCTCGAGTCCGGCGTTTTGTGCCGCTTTGATCGTTTGCCGTTTGTCGGCGGGGGTGTGGGTGGAGCATAGCGAGGGGAAGAAAGCCTCCGACGTTTCCATATTGCAATGATAGCGTTTCACACCTGCGCGGGCGAGGCGACGCATCTGTTTTTCGTCGAGTAGACCCATCGAGGCGCAGAGGCAGAGGTCGGAGCCGTCGGCGATTCGTTCGAAAATTTCGCAGAATTTCTCGAGGTCGGCGTCGGAGACGGCGCGACCGCTTGTCACGAGCGAGAAACGGCGGATGCCCTCGCGCTCGTTGTGGCGGGCGGCGGCGAGAGCCTCTTCCGGATCG
>SAMEA3663118__coassemble_156_pt1 | contig 30503 bp, 40 predicted proteins | sample SAMEA3663118__metabat2_high_PE_005 | metagenome-assembled genome bin SAMEA3663118 (sample SAMEA3663118) | pig gut metagenome | biome: pig gut; feature: pig-associated habitat; material: faeces | place: Denmark | collected 2012 | reverse complement strand
GACGGATCTGATCGGAGAGACCGCTCTGGATGAGCACCCGGTCGGTCAGCTCCGACACCGGCATGTCGGCCGCCAAAAGCCGCCAGCTGTCAATCTGCGCCACAAACTGCCGGAGCGGTCCCCTGGCGAACCTCGGCTCCCCCTTGTCGATCAGCGCGCGAAGGGCGGTCATCAGCGACATGCCGGCCGCATCGGCCGCGTCGCGCAGATGCTTCATCGACACGGCTCCAAACTTGCGGGCCGGAAGATTGATGATGCGCGTGAAAGCCATGTCGTCGGAATCGGAGGCTATCAGACGCAGATAGCAGATCACATCCTTGATCTCCTTGCGCTCGAAGAAGCGCACTCCTCCCCAGACGCTGTAAGGTATCTTCTGCTTGAGAAGCTGCTGCTCCACCTGCCGCGAGAGAAACGACGAGCGGTAGAGCACGGCGAAATCGGAGGCCTTGTCCCCCTCCTTAATCCCTTTTGCGATCGTTTCGGCGATAAACATCGCCTCCTCGCGTTCGCTTTTAGAATGACGGTAGACCACCCGGCGTTCGTTGAGCCGCAGGGTGAAGAGCTCTTTCGGCACGCGGTTGTCGTTGTTGACGATTATGCTGTTGGCCACGTCGAGAATGTCGGGCGTGGAGCGGTAGTTCTGGTTGAGCGTAATGTCGGTGGACGCCTTGAAATCGACAAATATCTTCGGATTCGCGCCGCGCCAGGCATAGATCGCCTGGTCGGGGTCACCAACCACGAAGAGATTGCCGTGATGCTCGGCGAGGATGTGCAGAAGTTTCCAGTCGTCGCCCGAACAGTCCTGAACCTCGTCGACCATAATATAGTTGAGCTTGTCGGTCCAGTATTGACGCGCATCCTTGAAATGGTCGAGGATATAGATGGTGAAATAGATCAGGTCGTCGTAGTCGAGGGCGTATTGCTTGAGCTGCAGCCGCATATACCTCACCTGCGCGTCGGGGCAGTCGGCCGGACTGGCCGGAAGAAGATGTCCCTGGATATAGGCGTTGATGTCATACCCTTTCAGAAAGGCCACTTTCTTCAGGAATCTCTCCGCCGTGAGCTTGCGGCGGTCGATTCCGAACTCGTCCATCGCCTGCTTGGCCAGTGTCTTGGCATCCTCTTCGTCGATGACGGTGAAGCTTTTCGGATAACCGATGCGGTAAATCTCGCGCCGCAGGAATTTCACGCAGAAGCTATGGATGGTGCAGATGAAGTCGTTGACCGATCCGCGGTCGACCATCCGCGAGATGCGCCGCTTCATCTCCTGGGCGGCCTTGTTGGTGAAGGTGAGGCAGAGGATATTGCCGGGGGATATGCCGAGTTCGTTGACAAGGAAAGCGTAGCGGTGTGCAAGCACGCGCGTCTTGCCCGAACCGGCTCCGGCCACTACACGCACCCTCCCTTCCGATGCCTCCACGGCCTGCTGCTGACGCTCGTTGAGCTTCACCATCCTCTCTCTTCCACTTTTATCCTCTGTTTCCGCCATATGATGTTTTTATGTCGAACGCTCAATCGCCCCCCTCTTCCGGCTTATAGCGCCCGGTTTCGTTGTTATGGAGCATGTCGACCGGAACCGTCAGCATGAACGATGCCCCCTCCTTCATGTTGCTGTCCGACTTCAGGTCGCAATGCAGCAGGAACGACAGCAGACGGCAAATGAAAAGTCCGGGCTGCTCCGATTCCATAATCTCCTCCACTTTGATGAAATGCTGGAAAAGCATCTGTTCTTCCTGCCCCTTGATAGGAATGCCCGTGTCGGAAAGGATAAACCTCACCACCCTCCGCGCAGCATCCATCCTGACGCTGAATTTCACCTCTCCCCTGTCGGTGAATTCAGCTGAATTGCGGAGGATATGGTCGAGCACATAGTCAAGGCATTCCCTGTCGACATAGATCTTCATGTCATTTTCGGGATATACCACGTCAAACTGCACTCCGACCTTCAGGGCGCTCCTGCATTTCTCGACCGCGCGACGCATCACGCTGTCGACCGAAACGCGATTCATGAATTTCATGCTGTTGCCCCTGCCGATCGACGAGATATAAGCTATGTCGTTGATAAGAAATTCAACCATTTCCACCGAGTTGAGCTTCTTCTTCCGGGGCTCGAAACGATCCGGCTCCTTCACATCGGAGGATACGGGAACCTGTCTTACCGACTTCACCTCCCTTTCGTTGTCGATATAGAGGGAGTCGCGCAGGCTGTTGCGCTCTTTGGTAAAGACGTCGACGAGAGATGAGAGCCTGCTCTGGTTGGCTCGGTACCGCGTCCAGAAATAGAGCATGACTCCCAGGAGCAATGCAACAAGAACCCAACCCACTGCGACCAATGTCATTGACCGGCGCGTCTCGGCGATCTTCTGGTCGCGGCGGTCGATCTCGAGACGGTTGTTATGCGCCTTGAGATTGTCGACTTCGTAACGGATCTGCAGCTGCTTGTAAAGCATGTTGGCGTTGAGGTCGTTGTATTCAAGCAGCAGTTTGTTGTAGCCTTTCAGGGCCTCTATCAGAGTCGCGGTGTCGCCAGTAGCCTCGGCCGATTTCTGAAGCATGGCGTAGAGCTGCCTGTTGACGGCATTCCCCTGCTTCGGGTCTATCAGCCGCTTGATATAGGGAATCGCCTTGCCATAGTCGCCGGTGGCGTAATAGTAATAGGCGTAATAGCGAGGACTGCTCGACATGTCGCCTTTCACGTCGCTGTTGTTGGCGGCAAGGGCAAGAACCTTCGAGTGAATGTCCCGAATCTCCTCCGGCGTGAGCGCGCCGGCATTGCGGAGCATACGCCGGTAGATCACATATTTAGTCACCTCGTAGTTGCGATATTTCCTTCCGAGCCGTTCATATTTCTTTTCGAGTCCTTCGGTGACGGCAAGCAACTTTTCATCCGCCTTGATTCCGTGGTCGTATTCCTGAACGTCGGTATAGATGTTGGCGGCCTCCGAATAGACCTGATTATATATGGCGTAAAGTTCGAAGGGGCGCTTGTCGAGAAGCTGCATCAGCTCCTGAAGATACTGATGGAGCATGGGGGAATGGACGTCGTTGCGCAGGTATTCGACCAGAGTATACAGATTATAGATTTTGGCTGTCACATCCTTTTTGGGCGAAATCTCTTCCTCGGCGATGATCCTCGCTATGTCTTTCTGCCGCTGCTCTTCGCTGACATACTTGGAGGCATAGCTCATCCTCTTCATCTTGAGGAAAAGGATCGACTCGTCGCGTTCGCGCGTGCGGGGCATTTTCTGAAGGGCTTCCTGAATTTTGGCGAAGTCCTCATCCTTCTTCAACGGAGCGGTAAGTTGCCGGCAGATATCATAGACCACGCTGTCTACACCATGGCGCATGGCCACGTCGTAGATCTCCTTTCCCACGGTTTTGCTCTCGGCCCGGGTCGACAGGTCGAGAATGTCGTATAACACGGCTATCGAGTCTTTGGCCGTGCGCACTCCCGCAAGCTTCTGACGCAGCTTGACTATCTCCGCCTCTTTCTGAGCGGGATTCAGTGCGAACGCCTGCAGCGGCAACATGGCTATGATTAAGATAAGGATTTTTTTCATGATGATGGTGCGTGTGTTTTGATAGTTCGCTTTGCAGTTATTTCGGATGGAAGACTTCTGTGCAGAGGTTTTTATAAATTTTTCTGTTAGATATTATTGGTCTATCTTACAAAATTAATCAAATATCATGACTTTAGCAAACGTTATATTAGATATTCAGCTGAAAGCCGCAATTGTAATTGAGAACAGCAATCCATAGATATCTCCTATTCGATGAAACAAAATCCAAGATATAGCCTGCTGAAGAAGATGGCCGTGGCGTTTCTTTTTTTATTGATGCTCCCGGCGTTGGCGGTTTATGCCGAACAGACCTTTACCCCTTCGATCGTGAAATTCAACTCCGAAGCCGACCTCGACGAACTTGAGGCGCAGGGAGTCAGGATCCTGCGCCATCGCGGCAATCTTGCCCTCGCGCTTTTTCCTGATCAATCAGGCAGCACCGTGTCGGCTAAGCGCCGCGTCAGGACGCGCTCCGGAAGTGTTTTAGTAGAAGCCCCGCGATTTGCCGTGCCGACCATGGACGAAGCGCGCAAACATTTCGGCGCCGACCGGATCGCCGCCGGCGAAAATCTCCCGATGCCCTATACGGGCAAAGGGGTCGTTACCGGCTTCTGCGACATCTATTTCGATCCTATGCATATCAATTTCTTCGACGCGCAGGGAAATTCCCGCGTCAAGAAGGTGGTCTGTTACGACGAATTGCACGGTGAGCGCACTGAAATGTCGACCGTCGCTGAATATGAGCGGTGGAAAACCGACAACGCCGACGGCTATCATGCTACCCACGTGGCCGGAATCATGGCCGGAAGCTGCTTCAACGGCTATCAGGGCGCGGCTCCCGATTCTGAAATCGTGGGCACTGTCTCGATGCTTTCCGACGTGGGACTCCTCGCCGGAGCCGAGGATATCATCGACTATGCCAAGAGCGTGGGGAAGCCGGCCGTGATCAATATGTCGGTCAGCTCCTACACCGGCCCCCACGACGGCACTTCCTTATTCAGCCAATATGTGGCGCTCCTCGGGCAGGACGCTATCGTCTGCATGGCGGCTGGCAACGAGGGAAACCATCCGGTCTCGATTCCTTTCACATTCTCCGAGGATAAGAAAATAATCCGCACTTTTGTCCATTCGGCCGACTGGGCGCAGTTTGACATGGTTGGCTATTGCGACATGTGGAGCGCCGACGACCGCCCGTTCAAGGCCAGGATCGCGATCTATGATGAAGTAGCCGGCCGCACAATCCACGAGTGCGAGATGCTCGATGTCTCCAAGGATTTCACCTATAGGATTTCCGCCGAGAGCGATCCGGAATTCGGCAAATATTTCACCGGATATATCGACCTTATCGGCACTCTCAACGCCGAAAACAACAGGCGCAACATCCTCGTGGCGCTCAACGCCCACACCACCGAGCTCAGCGGCAGCAACACCTGGGCCCGATATACGATCCTACTCGACGCGGCGGGAGAACCCGGCGTGCATGTCGACCTTTTCGCCGACATTTCAGGCACCCGGTTCGTGAGGTATTCCAGCCTCAACCCCGCTCCCGGAGGAGAATTGTCGGTAAGTGATATCTGCACGGGAGAGAACGTTGTCAGCGTCGGGATGTACGTGAACCGCAACGGCGCCACCAACCTCGACGGAGAGACTCAGGACTGGGGATTGAAACTCGGCCACATCCAGGTCGATTCAAGCTACGGCACTCTTCTCGACGGCACCGTCCTGCCGCACACTGCCGCGCCTGGCGCCGCGCTGATTTCAAGCTACAGCAGTTATTATGTGGCCGCCCATCCCGAGTGCCGCAAAAACATCTTCGCCTCGCTCGAGAAGGATGGCAAGACCTATTACTGGGGACGCGAAGGAGGCACGTCGATGGCCACACCCTACGTGGCCGGCTACATCGCCTGCTGGCTTGAGGCGAATCCGCGTCTCTCGGTCAGCGACGTGCTCCGCATCATTTCCGATACCAATACCGAGGCTCCTTGCGAACCGGAGGATCCGCGCAACGGTCAGGGATGGTTCCACCCCTACGAAGGACTTCTCGCCGCGATCGAGGCCGCCGGAGTCTCGCAGATTGCTGGCGACGTTTCCGAGTCGTCGGCGCCCCGCCTCGCCATGAATTCAGGCAATCTGGAGATCTTCAACCCCGCAGCTCTGCAGGCCACTTTGACAATCTGCGAGCCCTCAGGCAAGGTGGTGATGAAGCAGCAGGTTTCCGGTTCCCATCAGACCATCTCGCTCTCCGCGCTCGGCAAAGGCATATTCATCGCCACGGTGCAGACCGACAGCCACTATCCCGCAACGCTTAAGATAATGCTCCGCTGACCGTAATGCTCCGCTGACCGGCTTAAAACCGGCATAAAATAAATGAAGGCAAACGAACCGAATCGTCTGCCTTCATTTTTATGCGGGTCAAAGCAACCGCAAGAGATTTACTGATTACTCTGCCTTGGGAGCTTCCTCTGCCTTGGGAGCTTCCTCTGCTGCGGGAGCTTCTGCTGCGGGAGCCTCCTCTGCTGCGGGAGCCTCTGCTGCGGGAGCGGCTGCTTTCTTCGAACGGCTGCGGCGAGTGCGCGAGCTCTTCTTTGCGGAAGCGCTCTCGAGTGCCGTCTCGTTGAAGTCTACAAACTCGATCATTGCCATCTCGGCATTGTCGCCAAGACGGTTGCCCGTTTTCAGGATACGGAGGTATCCGCCCGGACGGTCGGCCACTTTCTCTGCGATCACGCCGAAGAGCTCTTTGATGGCCTCTTTGTTCTGAAGATAGCTGAACACTACGCGACGGTTGAGCATGTCGTCGGTCTTGCAGCGTGTGATCAGAGGCTCGGCATAAACGCGGAGAGCTTTTGCCTTGGCCTTAGTCGTGAAGATTCTCTTATGCATGATAAGAGAGATAGCCAGATTCGAAAGCAGCGCCTCGCGGTGGCCTTTCTTGCGGCTAAGGTGGTTGAATTTCTTATTGTGTCTCATTGCGGTTTAGTCTTTGTCTAATTTATATTTCGAAATATCCATTCCAAAGGAAAGATTCAGTTTCTCAAGAAGCTCGTCGAGCTCCGAGAGCGACTTCTTTCCGAAGTTCCTGAATTTGAGCAGATCGTTTTTGTTGAAAACGACCAGTTCGCCAAGCGTTTCCACTTCAGCGCTCTTCAGGCAGTTGAGGGCGCGGACCGAAAGATCCATGTCGACGAGCTTGCTCTTCAGCAGCTGGCGCATGTGAAGCACTTCCTCGTCAAATTCCTCGGGAGTGTCCTGCTTCGGTGCCTCCAGCGTGATCTTCTCGTCCGAGAACATCATGAAGTGCTGGATAAGGATCTTGGCAGCCTCCTTGAGGGCGTCTTTCGGCATGATCGACCCGTCGGTGGTGACTTCGATGATCAGCTTCTCATAGTCGGTTTTCTGCTCGACACGATAATTCTCCACCGAATACTTCACGTTTTTGATGGGAGTATAAATCGAGTCGATGGCAATCACGTTGGGGTCGGTGGCGCCGAGCATCTCGCGATTCTCATCGGCGGGAACCCAACCGCGACCCTTGTTGATTGTATATTCAATTTCAAAACCCTGTTTCGGGTCGAGATGACAGATCACCAGTTCGGGGTTGAGAACCTCGAACCCAGAGAGAACTTTACCCAAGTCGCCGGCAGTAAACACATCTGTGCCCGATACTTTGACTGTGGCTTTCTCGGCCACGCGGTCCTCGACGATCTGCTTGAATCTGATCTGCTTGAGATTGAGGATGATGTTGGTGACATCTTCCTTCACGCCGGGGATAGTGTCCAGCTCGTGGGCTACGCCGCTGATGCGGATCGAGTTGATAGCGAAACCGCCCAGCGAGGAGAGAAGGATTCTCCTCAGAGCGTTACCGATGGTCTGGCCATATCCCGGCTCAAGCGGACGAAACTCAAACTTGCCAAACTTGTTGTCGGCCTCGAGCATCACCACTTTATCGGGTTTCTGAAATGCTAAAATTGGCATGGGTATCTTATTGTTTATTATTTAGAATAGAGCTCGACGATGAGCTGCTCCTTGATCGTCTCGGGGATGTCTTCGCGCTGCGGCAGGTGAAGGAACTTGCCGCCCTTGATGCTCTCGTCCCATTCGATCCAGGGATATTTGCTGTGGTTGAATCCGGCCACGCAGTCGGCGATAACCTCGAGCGATTTCGATTTCTCGCGAACTGTCACAACATCGCCCGGCATCACGCGGTAAGACGGAATGTTGACTGTCTTGCCGTTGACGCAGATGTGCTTGTGAAGCACGAGCTGACGGGCTGCCGGACGGCTTGCTGCCAGACCCAGACGGTAAACCACATTGTCGAGACGGCTCTCCAGAAGCTGGAGGAGCACCTCGCCGGTAATACCTTTTGTGCGCGCTGCTTTCTCGAAGAGATTGCGGAACTGACGCTCGAGCACGCCGTAGGTGTATTTTGCTTTCTGTTTTTCACGAAGCTGGCTGCCATACTCCGACGTTTTGCGGCGACGGTTCTGACCGTGCTGTCCCGGCGGGTAGTTCTTTTTTGCCAATACTTTGTCGTCGCCAAAAATTGGCTCGCCAAACTTTCGTGCGATTTTTGTTTTTGGTCCTGTGTATCTTGCCATTATTTTATTCTTTTTGCTCCATGAGTCCGCCCCTTAGCGCAGCCGCGACCGTCGAAAGGAAGGATAATGACGGTCTATTCGCATTCAGGACGTGACTGGCCGGACTTTTCTGCAGAATGTTTATTCCTATCTTGTTTTTCCGATTAGACTCTTCTTCTCTTCGGAGGACGGCATCCATTGTGGGGAAGCGGAGTCACGTCGATGATCTCTGTCACCTCGATGCCGCTCTGGTGAACGAAACGGATGGCGGCCTCGCGACCGTTGCCCGGACCCTTCACGTATGCCTTTACTTTGCGAAGTCCAAGGTCGTAGGCTACCTTCGCACAATCCTGAGCTGCCATCTGGGCAGCATAGGGCGTGTTCTTCTTGGAGCCTCTGAAGCCCATCTTGCCGGCCGACGACCAAGAGATTACCTGACCCTGGCTGTTGGCAAGACACACAATGATGTTGTTGAAAGAGCTATGCACATGAAGCTGACCTGTTCCGTCAACCTTGACATTCCTCTTTTTTGCTGCGACTGTCTTTTTTGCCATATTGTTATTACGATATTATTTTGTAGCTTTCTTCTTGTTGGCGACTGTTTTCTTGCGTCCCTTGCGCGTGCGGGCATTGTTCTTTGTGCTCTGGCCGCGCACGGGAAGGCCGATACGGTGACGGATGCCGCGATAGCAGCCGATATCCATCAGTCGCTTGATGTTGAGCTGAATCTCCGTGCGGAGGTCGCCCTCTACCTTATAGTCACGCTGGATCACCTCACGCACGGCTGCTGCCTGCGCATCGGTCCAGTCTTTCACTTTGATGTCTCGATCCACGCCGGCCTTCTCAAGGATGCTGTTGGCTGCGCTGCGGCCAATCCCATAGATATAGGTCAACGCTATCTCTCCTCTTTTATTCTGCGGCAAATCTACGCCGACAATTCTTACTGCCATATTGTATTGTTACAATTTTTGTGCAACGATAACCGGATTCCGCCCGGGATGCCGGTCGCCAGACCTTCACCCCCGTTGCGGTGAACCCTTTTTTATCCCTGACGAAGTTTAAATTTCGGATTCTTTTTGTTGATCACATACAGTCTCCCTTTGCGGCGTACGATCTTGCTGTCGGGAGTGCGCTTCTTTACAGATGCTCTTACTTTCATATCTGGGTTTGTTTTTATTTGTAACGGAATGAGATTCTTCCTTTGCTCAGATCGTAGGGACTCATCTCCACTTTGACCTTGTCGCCGGGAAGGATCTTGATATAGTGCATCCTCATCTTTCCCGAGATATGGGCCGTGATTTCATGCCCGTTCTCAAGCTGAACCTTGAACATCGCATTGCTCAGGGCCTCGAGGATCACACCGTCTATTTCGATTGCAGCTTGTTTTGCCATTTCTAATATCAGCTTTGTTCTCTACAACTTTATGTTTATTCTTCTCATCAGAATTCGAAGCCTGCGGCTTTTCTGACCTCTTCCACATATTTGAATGTGGTCAGGATCTCCGGAGCCTCCTCGGTGATCGCTATCGTGTGCTCGAAATGAGCCGACGGCTTGCGGTCGCGAGTGCGGCATTCCCAGCCGTTGCGCTCGATCACTATGTTCTTGCTTCCAAGATTGATCATCGGTTCGATGGCGATGCACATGCCCGGTTTCATGATCGGGCCGATGCCCCGGCGCCCGTAGTTGGGCACCTCGGGATCCTCGTGCATGTCACGGCCTATGCCGTGTCCGCACATCTCGCGGACCACGCTGTAGCCGCGATGCTCGCAATATGTCTGCACCGCGTTCGAGATGTCGCCGATGCGCTTGCCGGCCTGTGCTGCCTCGATTCCCTTGTAGAGAGATTCCTTGGTGGTCTGCAGAAGCGCAAACCATTTCGGGTCGATCTCACCTACCTGGAATGTATAGCAGCTGTCGCCGTTGTAGCCGTTGAGCTCCGCCACGCAGTCGGTGCCGATGATGTCGCCTTCGCGCAGCGTATAGTTCGACGGAAAACCGTGAACCACCGTCTCGTTGACTTCTATGCAAAGCGTGCCGGGAAATCCCTGATAACCGAGGCAAGCGGGTTTACCCCCGTTGTCGAGGATAAACTCCCTTGCTATGGTGTCAAGCCGATGAGTGGTGATTCCGGGGGCCACCCATTTGGCGACCTCTCCGAGCGTGCGGCTCACGAGATCGCATGCCGCCCGCATTTTCTCCAGCTCTTCAGGTGTCTTGATGAAAATCATTTCAGTTGCTTTTCAATCCTTTTATTAGAAAGCGCCGCTGCCCGAACGTCCTTTGATTCGTCCGCCCTTCATCAGACCGTCGTAACGGTGCATGATCAGGTGGCCCTCAACGATGCGCAGAGTGTCGAGCACTACGCCCACGATAATCAGCAGCGATGTGCCGCCGAAGAACTGAGCGAAGTTGCGGTTCAGTCCGCACACATGGGCAATTGCCGGAAGGATTGCCACGATGCCCAGGAAGATTGATCCCGGAAGCGTGATCCTCGACATGATCGAATCGAGGTAATCCACCGTCGGCTTGCCGGGCTTGATGCCGGGAATGAAGCCGTTGTTGCGCTTCATGTCTTCAGCCATCTGAGCCGGACGAACCGTGATTGCCGTGTAGAAATATGTGAAGGCTACGATCATCAGGAAGTAGACGAAGTTATACCAGAAGCCGTACATATCGGTGAAAGCGCCGAAGAAGCCCGTCTGCTCGGTCGAGAATCCCATCAGTGTGATAGGGATAAACATGATGGCCTGGGCGAAGATGATAGGCATCACGCCGGCTGCATTGACCTTCAGAGGGATGAACTGGCGCGCACCGCCATACTGCTTGTTGCCGACAACCTTCTTGGCATACTGCACCGGGACGTTGCGCGTGCCCTGCACGAGCAGCACGGCGCCGGCGATAACTGCCAGGAGGATGATGATCTCAACGAGGAAGAGCACGAGGCCACCCCCCTGAGAGTTCATCAGTCGTCCGGTGAATTCCTGGATGAATGCTTCCGGCAGACGGGCGATGATACCGATCAGAATGATAAACGAGATGCCGTTGCCGACTCCCTTCTGGTCGATGCGCTCGCCGAGCCACATGATGAACATGGAGCCGGCGGCAAGGACGATCGTCATGAACACAATAGTCCAGAAACCAAATTCTACGTGGCCTCCGGCTGCCTGAACCTGATATTTGAGATTCATCAAATAAGCCGGACCCTGGAGCACGAGGATAAGCACTGTCAAGTAGCGGGTGTACTGGTTGAGCTTCATACGTCCGCTCTCACCTTCACGCTGCATCTTCTGGAAAGCAGGAAGAACCATGCCGAGAAGCTGGATCACAATCGAGGCCGTGATATAGGGCATGATTCCGAGCGCGAAGATCGAGGCCTGCGAGAATGCGCCTCCCGAGAACATGTCGAGGAGCTGCATCAGGCCGTCGGAAGTGAAATTCTTCAATGCCATCAGGTCGTCGGGGTTAATTCCCGGCAAGACCACATAACATCCGAAGCGATAGATGATCACAAGCAGAAGCGTGATGCCGATGCGCTTGCGAAGATCCTCGACACTCCAGATATTTTTTATCGTTTTTGTAAATCCCATTGTGTCTTTTTGTTATTTTTTTACTACAGCGGAGCCGCCGGCTGCCTTGATGGCCTCTTCCGCCTTCTTCGAGAAAGCGTCGGCCTCGACCTCTACGGCGTGGGTGATGGCGCCGTTGCCGAGAACCTTCACAAGGGCCTTCTTCGGAACAAGTCCGTTGGCGCGAAGATCCTCTACCGTGACCTTCGTCAGTCCCTGTGCTGCCACAAGAGCCTCGATGGCATCAAGATTGATGGCCTTATACTCCACGCGGTTGATGTTCTTGAAACCGAACTTCGGAACACGGCGCTGGAGCGGCATCTGACCGCCTTCGAAACCGATCTTGTGCGAATAGCCCGAACGTGACTTCGCGCCCTTGTGTCCGCGTGTCGAAGTGCCGCCGAAGCCCGAGCCCGGTCCACGGCCTACTCTCTTGTTCTTCTTGTTGCTGCCTACTGCAGGATGAATATTATGTAATTCCATTTTTTAGTTCGCTGTTTAGAGTTTTGTCACTTCCACTAAATGATGAACCCTCTTGACCATTCCGAGAATGTCGGGGGTGTCTTCCTTGATCACAGAGTGATGCATTTTATGGAGGCCGAGCGCGTCAAGTGTCAGTTTCTGCACCTTGGGCGCGTTGATGCGGCTCTTTATCTGAGTGATTTTAATCTTTGCCATCAGTTCCGATTATTTGCCGTTAAACACTTTTTCAACAGCCACGCCGCGGTTCTGGGCCACCTGGGCCGGAGAACGAAGCTCGCCGAGGGCGGCGATTGTGGCCTTAACAAGGTTGTGGGGGTTGGACGAACCTTTCGACTTTGCAAGCACGTCGGTAACGCCAACACTCTCCAGAACTGCACGCATGGCACCACCGGCCTTTACTCCCGTACCTTCAGATGCGGGCTTGAGGAAGATGCGCGAACCGCCAAACTTGGCTGCCACCTCGTGGGGAATCGTGCCCTTGTGAACAGGAACCTTGATAAGATTCTTCTTTGCGGCCTCTACGCCCTTCGCGATGGCGGCCGTAACCTCGTTGGCTTTGCCAAGGCCCCAGCCGATCACGCCGTTGCCGTCGCCAACTACGACGATGGCGGCAAAACTGAACGCGCGACCACCTTTCGTCACCTTGGTTACGCGGTTGATTGCCACAAGATGGTCCTGAAGTTCAAGATCGTTTGTGGATTTTACCTTATTAGTCTTATTTGCCATGATTCTTTTTAAAATTTAAGACCTCCCTCGCGGGCTGCATCTGCAAGTGATTTAACTCTCCCGTGATAGAGATATCCGTTGCGGTCAAACACAACTTCCGTGATTCCCTTCTCCTGGGCTTTCTTCGCGATCTCTTTGCCTACCTTGGCTGCGACCTCTGTCTTGGTGCCCCCCTCGAGTCCTTTCGAGCTGGCTGCTGCAAGCGTCACGCCTGCCAGATCGTCGATAACCTGAACGTAGATGCCCTTGTTCGAGCGGAACACGCTCATGCGGGGACGTTCTGCCGTGCCGGAAATTTTCCCGCGGATGCGGGTCTTGATCTTATTTCTTCTTGCTATCTTAGTTACCATAATTCCTTAAGTTTTTATTTTGCGTTAGCCGACTTGCCACTCTTGCGACGGATAACCTCGCCGACAAACTTGATACCTTTACCCTTGTAGGGCTCGGGCTTGCGGAGCGAACGGATCTTCGCGCACACCTGGCCGAGAAGCTGCTTGTCGCTGCTCTCGATCGTGATGAGCGGGTTCTTGTTGCGCTCTGTCTTGGCGTCTACCTTGATCTCTTTCGGAAGCTTGATATAGATAGCATGCGAATATCCGAGGGCAAGCTCGAGAACCTGGCCTGTCGATGTGGCACGATAACCGACACCTACAAGCTCCATCTCTTTCTTATAACCTTCGGAAACGCCGTGAACCATGTTCGCGATCAGAGCGCGATAAAGTCCGTGCATGGCGCGGTGCTCACGCTCGTCGTCGGGACGCGTAACTACTACATGGCCGTCTTCTACGGCAACCTTGATATCGGGATTGACCTCCTGTACGAGCTCCCCTTTCGGACCTTTTACAGTCACTTCATTTCCTTTAACCTGTACGGTTACGCCGGCAGGTATCGTAATCGGTGCTTTACCTATTCTTGACATATATACCTCCCTCTTTTAATATACGTAACACAATACTTCGCCGCCGATCTTGCGCTCTTTGGCCTCTTTGTTGGTCATCACGCCCTGCGATGTCGACAGGATGGCGATGCCCAGACCGTTAAGAACTCGGGGCATGTCTTTGTAACCGGTGTACTGGCGCAGACCCGGACGCGAAATCCTGTGAAGGTTCTTGATGGCGCTCACTTTGTCGACCGGATCATACTTGAGGGCGATCTTGATTACTCCTTTGGGCGCGTTGGTATCATCGAACTTATAGTTCAAGATATAGCCCTGATCAAAAAGGATTTTGGTGATCTCCCTTTTCATTTTTGACGTTGGAATCTCAACCACGCGGTGGCCTGCCATGATGGCGTTCCGAAGTCTCGTCAGATAATCTGCTATTGGATCAGTCATTGTTTTGATTTTTAAATTGATTCAGATGGCCTGAACAATATTTAATAACTCACTAATATGTCTTTTTGTATCTTGAAACAGTGGCGGTTAGCCTATCCCAACAGCGGTAAAGGTGTCAGCTCCTCCCATTGCTTATCGTCACGCTTTCACATGCCGACGCCGCGGCGGTCCCGGTCGCCCGGCCCATACCTCAGCCAAAAATACTCGCAAAGATACAAAGAATTTCATCCCCTTGACATCATTTCCGAGTTAATATCGCAATATTTAATTATTTTTAACATTTATTTGCAATGTGATTCTCTCAGAATGTGTCGGAATTTCTCTTGCTCCGGTTGTGAAAATTTAAAGCCGCCCGGTTGCCCGGACGGCTTTTTTATTTAAATCCGGCGATGCGGATCTTTTCAGAGTTTACACGGACCCGAAGGCCGAACAGACAGCATCGGCTCTTCCCCGGAGGGAAGTCTCGCGATTACCAGCTTGCTTTCTTCACGCCCGGAATCAGACCGGCGGAAGCCATCTCGCGGAACTGGATACGGCTGATGCCGAACTGACGCATATATCCTTTCGGACGGCCTGTGATTTCGCAGCGGTTGTGCAGACGCACGCGCGATGCGTTGCGCGGAAGCTTCTGAAGCTTCGTAAGCGCTTCGTAATCTATATTGCCTTCAGCGTCGGCCAGCGATGCCTTTTTCAGCGCAGCTTTCTTGGCGGCATATTTGGCCACCATCTTCTGACGCTTCACCTCGCGGGCTTTCATTGATTCTTTTGCCATAATCTGTCTTAGTTTTCGTGTTTAAAGGGAAGTCCGAATTTCTTCAGAAGAGCAAAACCCTCCTCGTCGGTGGGAGCCGATGTCACGAAGGTGATGTTCATACCCTGAAGCTTGGGAACGTTATCGATGTTGATCTCGGGGAAGATGATCTGCTCGGTGATGCCGAGCGTATAGTTGCCGCGGCCGTCAAGCTTGGAGTTGATGCCCTTGAAGTCGCGGATACGGGGCAGAGCCACGCGCACCAGACGCTCCAGGAACTCATACATCTTCTCGCGACGGAGCGTTACCATCGCGCCGATCGGCATCTTCTTACGAAGCTTGAAGTTGGAGATATCCTTCTTCGAAAGCGTCGCAACGGCCTTCTGGCCTGTGATGGCGGTCATCTCATTCAAAGCGGTCTCGATGATCTTCTTGTCCTGAGTGGCGCCGCCAAGGCCCTGGTTGATAACGATCTTCACCAGGCGGGGAACCTGCATGGGAGTTGTATATTTGAACTCTTCGGTGAGTTCAGGAACAATTCTCTCTTTATAAAGCTTGCTAAGTGTTGTCTCGGCCATTATTTAATCTCCTCTCCTGATTTTTTAGCGTAACGCACGAGCTTGCCGTCTTCGTTGCGGCGACGCCCGATGCGGGTGGGCTTCCCGCTCTTGGGATCCACCACATTAAGATTCGAAATATGAACCGGAGCCTCAATCTTCACGATTCCACCCTGAGGATACTTGGCTGTCGGCTTGGTGCTCTTGGAGACGATGTTGATGCCCTCCACCACGGCGCGGTTTTTCTTAACCAGCACCTCGAGGACGCGTCCTGTCTTGCCTTTGTCGTCGCCGGCGTTGACATAGACGATGTCGCCTTTCTTTATATGCAATTTTGCCATTGTTTCTAATTTGTATAAGACTTGTTAAACCTTGATAGGATTTTAAAGCACCTCGGGCGCGAGCGAAACGATCTTCATGTTGGTGGCACGAAGCTCACGGGCTACCGGGCCAAAGATACGGGTTCCGCGGAGCTCGCCGGCGTTGTTGAGCAGCACGCAGGCATTGTCGTCGAAGCGGATATAGCTGCCGTCTGCACGGCGGATCTCCTTCTTAGTGCGGACCACTACGGCCTTCGACACTGTGCCTTTCTTAACCTCGGATGAAGGAATGGTGCTCTTCACGGTCACTACGATAATGTCGCCCACACCTGCGTAACGACGTCCGGTGCCTCCAAGAACATGGATGCACAGAACTTCCTTTGCGCCACTGTTGTCGGCTACTGTCAAACGTGATTCTGTCTGTATCATGATTACTTAACTTTTTCAATGATTTCTACCAATCTCCATCTCTTAGTCTTGCTCAGAGGGCGAGTTTCCATCAGACGAACCGTATCACCGACTGAACATTCGTTCTTCTCGTCGTGGGCGTGATACTTCTTGGTCTTGTTTACAAATTTGCCATAAATCGGGTGTTTCTCTTTCCATTTGATCTCTACCGTGATCGTCTTGTCGCATTTGTTGCTGGAAACAACGCCGATTCTTTCCTTTCTCAAATTTCTTTTATTCTCTTCCATTTTTTGAAAAGTTTTCATCGGGGTTTATTACTTGGAAGCTGCCTCGGCAATTTCCTTCTGGCGCAGCACTGTCTTCAGACGAGCAATCTCACGGCGATCTTTGGTGATCTTGGCGGGGTTGTCGGAAGGAGATATCGCGTGCGCTACTTTCAATTCACGATAAGCTTTCTCTGAAGCCTCTATCTGGGCTTTCAATTCCTGAATGCTTAATTCCTTGATTTCTTCCTTTTTCATTTTCGTTGTAATGTGTTATACGTTCTGTGACGGGTCGTAATCGCGGCGCACCACGAACTTCGTGATAACCGGCAGTTTCTGGGCGGCGAGACGGAGTGCCTCTTTCGCTACATCGTAGGGAACGCCCTCAACCTCGATCAGGATGCGGCCCGGTGTGACGGGGGCCACGAATCCCTCGGGATTACCTTTACCTTTACCCATACGCACCTCGGCAGGCTTCTTGGTGATCGGCTTGTCGGGGAAGATGCGGATCCAGATCTGACCCTGACGCTGCATGTAACGCGTCACGGCTACACGGGCTGCCTCTATCTGGCGACCCGTGATCCATTTAGCGTCCAATGTCTTGATGCCGAAAGATCCGAATGCCAGCTGATTGCCTCTCTGGGCCTCACCTTTCATGCGGCCCTTCTGCGAACGGCGGAATTTGGTTTTCTTTGGTTGTAACATTATCGTAGTTTAATTAACGGTTGTTGTTCTTCTTGTTGCGGAATCCACCCTTGCGTTCGCCGCGAGGACGGCCGCCGGGCTCCTTCAGGCCTGCCTGGTAAACCGGGGCAAGCTCTTTCTTGCCGTAAACCTCGCCGCGGCAGATCCACACCTTGATGCCGATGATACCCACCTTCGTGAGAGCCTCTACCAGAGCGTAGTCGATGTCGGCGCGGAGTGTGTGGAGAGGCGTGCGGCCCTCCTTGAACATCTCCGAACGAGCCATCTCGGCGCCGTTAAGACGACCGCTGACCTGAACCTTGATACCCTCGGCGCCCATGCGCATTGTCGATGCGATTGCCATCTTCACCGCGCGACGGTAAGCAACCTTGTTTTCGATCTGGCGAGCGATGTTGGCCGCTACGATCTCAGCGTCGAGTTCCGGACGCTTGATCTCGTGGATGTTGATCTGAACCTCCTTGTCGGTGAGCTTCTTGAGCTCCTCCTTAAGAGCGTCGACATCCTTGCCGCCCTTGCCGATGATAAGGCCCGGACGCGAGGTGGCGATCGTTACGGTTGCCATCTTGAGCGTGCGCTCGATGATGATTCTCGACACGCTTGCCTTCGCAAGACGAGTGCGGAGATACTTACGGATTTTCGAGTCTTCGAGAAGAGTCTCACCGTATTTCTTTCCGCCATACCAGTTGGAGTCCCAGCCGCGGATCACGCCGAGGCGGTTGCTGATTGGATTAACTTTCTGTCCCATCTTGCTGATTAATCGTTAGTGTTATTTTTGGTGTCGACAAACAAAGTGACGTGGTTCGAGCGCTTGCGGATGCGGTAGCCGCGGCCCTGAGGAGCCGGACGCATGCGTTTCAGCATCGGAGCTGCATCGACAAACACTGTTTTCACGTAGAGCTCACCGGCCTCGGCCTTGCGCTCGTTTTTCTGTTCCCAGTTGGCGATCGCCGACCGGAGAAGCTTCTCTACCTTGCGGGAAGCCTCTTTATTCGAGAATTTCAATATTCCGAGAGCCTTGAAAGCTTCCTGGCCGCGAATCATGTCGACGACGAGGCGCATCTTGCGGGGGCTGGAGGGAACGTTGCGCAGGCGTGCGCCATATTCGCTCTTCTTAGCCTCCTTGATTGCTTCGGCTGATTTTCTTTTTCTTAAACCCATTGTATTTGATTCTTATTTTATCATTAATAAATGAACGGGGCCATTATTTCTTCTTGTTGCCGGCGTGGCCGCGGAAGGTGCGTGTCGGAGCGAACTCTCCAAGCTTATGGCCGACCATGTTCTCTGTCACGTAGACAGGGATGAACTTGTTGCCGTTGTGAACGGCAAACGTATGGCCGACGAAGTCAGGCGAAATCATCGAGGCGCGGCTCCATGTCTTGATCACGTTTTTCTTACCGCTTGCCTCCATGGCTGCCACCTTCTTCTCAAGCTTTACGCTGATAAATGGTCCTTTTTTTAGCGAACGACTCATATCTGTCTCAATTAATCAAATTATTTTTTCCTTCTTTCAATTATATACTTCGAAGAATGCTTCTTCGGCGAACGGGTCTTGAGGCCCTTGGCGTAGAGACCTGTGCGCGAACGGGGATGACCACCAGACTGACGGCCTTCACCACCACCCATCGGGTGGTCAACCGGGTTCATGACGACACCACGGTTGTGGGGACGGCGGCCGAGCCAGCGGGAGCGTCCTGCCTTACCGCTGCTTTCAAGAGCGTGGTCGGAGTTGCCGACTACGCCCACTGTGGCGCGGCAGGTCAGAAGCACCTTGCGGGTCTCACCTGAAGGCAATTTGATAATTGCATATTCACCCTCGCGCGACGTGAGCTGCGCGAAAGTGCCGGCGCTGCGTGCCATGCTGGCACCCTGGCCGGGACGAAGTTCGATACAATGGATCAGAGTTCCGACGGGGATATTCGCAAGAGGAAGGCAGTTGCCGACCTCGGGGGCGATGTCATTGCCGCTCATCACTTCCTGTCCGACCTCAAGGCCGTTGGGAGCGATGATATAAGCTTTCGAACCGTCTTTGTAGTACAAGAGCGCGATGCGGGCCGAGCGGTTGGGATCATACTCGATGCTCTTTACCGTTGCCGGAACACCGTCGTTGTTTCTCTTGAAGTCAATCAGACGCAATTTTCTCTTATGCCCTCCTCCGCGATAACGCGTCGAAAGATGGCCCGACGAGTTGCGTCCGCCTGTCGAACGCTTCCCGACTGTAAGAGATTTTTCTGGTGCGTTAGCAGTCGATGTGCGAACTTCTGCCTTGCCGTTGACTTTGACAGATTCCTCGCGTTTAAACACACCAATAACCTTGTGTCTCTGCCCAGGAGTTGTGGGCTTGAATTTTCTTACTGCCATTTCTTTTAAATGTTGCTATAATAGTCAATCTTCTGTCCTTCGGCCACGATCACGTAAGCCTTCTTGAAAGCGTCGCGCTGGCCGCGGATGATCCCGGCCTTCGTGTAACGCTGTTTGCGCTTGCCTGCGTAATTGGCGATGTTCACCTTCTCCACGCGAACATTGTAGAGCTTCTCCACGATGTCCTTGATCTGGAATTTGTTGGCGTCCGGAGATACGGCAAAGGTGTAGCAATTGTGCTTCTCGCTGCAGGCCGTAGCCTTCTCAGTTACGAGCGGTTTGATCTGAATGTCCATCTCTTTTTATCTCCTTATTTTAAATCGTTAATGATTCCAACGCTTTCCTCTGTCATAAGGATTGCATCGTTGTTAAGAACTGTGTAGGCGTTCAGATCGACTGCCTGAGCCATGAGGGCGTTGGGGACATTGCGCACCGAGAGGAGCACGTTGTCGTCGGTCTTGCCAAACACGAGGAGCACTTTCTTGTCGGCGAGCTTGAAGCTCTTGGCCAGCTCCATGTAGCTCTTTGTGCGCGGGGCGTCGAACGTGAAGTTCTCAACCACGATGAGCTTCTGGTCGTTGACTCTCGAAGTGAGGGCGATCTTGCGGGCAAGAACCTTCATCTTCTTGTTGAGCTTTGTGCGATAGTCGCGCGGACGGGGTCCGAACACGCGACCGCCATGATAGAGCACCGGCGAGTTGAGGTCACCGCGGCGTGCGCCGCCGCCACCCTTCTGCCGGCCCATCTTGCGCGTCGAATATGACACTTCGCTGCGCTCCTTGCTCTTGTGTGTTCCCTGGCGCTGGTTGCCCAAATACTGTTTGATGTCGAGATAAAGGGTATGCTCAGCATTTCCTTCGCTCAAATCGCGTGCGAACACGTCATCATTAAGAGTGATTTTGCGTCCTGTATCTTCGCCTTTGATGTTATAAACTGCTAATTCCATTATTTCTCAACTAAAACGATTGAACCTTTGGGGCCGGGGACGGAACCCTTAATCATTAATAAATTGTGCTCGGGAAGCACTTTGATCACCTGGAGATTCTGCACCGTAACGCGTTCGTTGCCCATCTGGCCAGCCATGCGCAGACCTTTGAACACCTTGGCGGGATACGAGCAGGCACCGATCGAACCGGGGGCACGAAGACGGTTGTGCTGACCGTGAGTCGACTGGCCGACTCCTCCGAATCCATGGCGCTTTACTACGCCCTGGAATCCTTTCCCTTTAGAGGTGCCGACTACGTCGACAAAGCCTCCCTCCTGGAAAAGCTCCACAGTCAGCGTGTCGCCGAGAGCCGGAAGCGTCTCAAACGACTTGAACTCGGCCAAGTGGCGCTTCGGGGTTACTCCGGCCTTCTTGAAGTGTCCGGCCATCGGCTTGGTGGTATGCTTCTCTTTTGCTTCCTGGAAGCCTACCTGCACTGCCTCATAGCCATCTTTCTCTACTGTCTTGACCTGAGTCACCACGCAAGGACCTACTTCGATAACAGTGCACGGAATATTTTTTCCGTCGGCACTGAAAACGGATGTCATTCCGATTTTCTTTCCTAATAATCCTGGCATTTCTTTGTTTGTTTGTGGTATTGTTCGTAACAAGCAGTCAGCCCTTCAGGATAACGGGCCGTCGCTGCCTTTTTTATTTTTTATTTTTGCGATCTTTCTTCATGCGGGCGCCGCCTGAGCGACGCCCCCTGAAGATTTATCTTTTATCAGACTTTGATCGACACGTCAACTCCGCTGGGAAGTTCGAGTTTCATCAGGGCGTCGACTGTCTTGGCTGTGCTGCTGTAGATGTCGATCAGACGCTGATAGCTCGAAAGCTGGAACTGCTCGCGGCTCTTCTTGTTGACAAATGTGGAACGGTTCACAGTGAAGATACGCTTGTGGGTCGGAAGGGGAATCGGTCCGCTTACCACTGCGCCTGTCGACTTTACCGTCTTCACGATCTTCTCTGCCGACTTGTCGACCAGATTGTGATCGTAAGATTTAAGTTTGATTCTGATTTTTTGGCTCATATTTGTTGTTTGGCTTAATTATTTCAACAGATCAACTCGGCCCTGCACTTCTGTCAGCACGTTCTTTGCAATCGAATTGCTGACCTCGGCGTAGTGGCTGAACGACATTGTGGATGTGGCGCGGCCCGATGTGATCGTGCGGAGTGCAGTCACATATCCGAACATTTCGGCCAGAGGCGCTTTCGCTTTCACGATGCGCGCGCCGCTGCGGCTCGTTTCCATGCCTTCTACCTGACCGCGACGCTTGTTGAGGTCGCCGATCACGTCGCCCATCGACTCTTCGGGAGTTACCACCTCGATCTTCATGATAGGCTCCATCAGAACCGGTCCGGCCTTCTCGCTGGCATGCTTGAACGCCTGGATGGCGCAAAGCTCAAACGAGAGCTGGTCGGAGTCGACCGGGTGGAAGCTACCGTCGAGAAGAGTAACCTTGAGATGCTCTACGGGATAGCCGGCGAGCACGCCATTCTTCATTGCGGTCTGGAAACCCTTCTGGACAGAGGGGATATACTCCTTGGGCACGTTACCGCCCTTGACCTCGTCGACAAACTGGAGGTTGCCCTCGAAGCCCTCGTCGACGGGCTCGACGCGAACGATGATGTCGGCATATTTACCGCGACCACCGGTCTGCTTCTTGAATGTCTCGCGGAGCTCTACGGGCTTGGTGATTGCCTCTTTGTAGGTTACCTGCGGACGGCCCTGGTTGCACTCAACCTTGAATTCGCGGCGCAGACGATCGATGATGATGTCGAGGTGAAGCTCGCCCATACCGCTGATCACGGTCTGGCCTGTCTCCTCGTTGGTCTCCACGCGGAAAGTCGGGTCTTCCTCTGCAAGCTTCTGCAGACCGACGCCGAGCTTGTCGAGGTCTTTCTGAGTCTTGGGCTCTACGGCGATACCGATCACGGGATCGGGGAACTCCATAGCCTCAAGCACGATGGGATGGGTCTCGTCGCAGAGCGTGTCGCCCGTGCGGATATCCTTGAAGCCGACGCCGGCGCCGATGTCGCCGCAGCCGATCTTCTCCATCGGGTTCTGCTTGTTGGAGTGCATCTGGAACAGACGCGACACGCGCTCTTTCTTGCCCGAACGGCTGTTGAGCACGTAGCTTCCCGAAACGACGTCGCCCGAGTAAACGCGGAAGAACACCAGACGGCCCACATAGGGGTCGGTGGCAATCTTGAACGCCAGAGCGCACATCGGAGCCTCGGGTGAGGGCTCGCGGGTCTCGATCTCGTCGGGGTTGCCTACTGCATGACCCTCGATGCTGCCTGCATCCTCCGGAGAGGGAAGATATGCGCAGACGCAGTCGAGAAGCAGCTGCACGCCTTTGTTCTTGAACGAAGAGCCGCAGATCATCGGGTTGATGGCCATCGAAAGAGTGCCTTTGCGGATGGCTGCCTTGATCTCGTCTTCAGTGATAGTCGAGGGATCGTCGAAATATTTCTCCATCAGGGCGTCGTCGCACTCGGCGAGAACCTCGAGCATCTTGTCGCGATACTTCTCGGCTTCGGCCTGGAGGCTGGCGGGGATTTCCTCCTCGCTGTATTCGGCGCCCATCGTCTCGTCGTGCCAGAAGATAGCCTTCATCTTCACGAGGTCCACGCAACCCTTGAAGCTCTCCTCGGCCCCGATGGGGATCTGGATTGCCACAGGATTTGCACCGAGCACCTCGCGCACCTGGCGGACAACCTCAAAGAAGTTGGCGCCGGAACGGTCCATCTTGTTGACATAACCGATGCGGGGAACATTATATTTGTCAGCCTGGCGCCATACTGTCTCGCTCTGGGGCTCAACGCCGCCGACTGCGCAGAATGTGGCGACAGCGCCATCGAGAACACGCAGCGAACGTTCCACCTCTACGGTGAAGTCCACGTGTCCCGGGGTGTCGATCAGATTGATCTTGTATTTGTCTCCGTTGTATTTCCAGAATGCTGTCGTGGCTGCGGAGGTGATTGTGATACCGCGCTCCTGCTCCTGCTCCATCCAGTCCATGGTGGCTGCGCCGTCGTGAACCTCACCGATCTTGTGGGTCAGACCGGTGTAGAAGAGAATTCGCTCGGATGTAGTCGTCTTGCCGGCATCAATATGAGCCATGATGCCGATGTTGCGGGTATACTGAAGTTGGTCGTTTTTTGCCATTTTGCTTTTTACCGGTTAGAATCTGAAATGTGCAAATGCGCGGTTAGCCTCTGCCATGCGGTGCATATCCTCTTTTCTCTTGATTGCACCACCCTGATCGTTGAATGCGTCGACGATCTCGGCTGCGAGCTTGTCGGCCATCGTCTTGCCGCCGCGTTTGCGCGCAAAGATGATGAGATTTTTCATTGATATAGATTCCTTGCGGTCTGCGCGGATCTCTGTCGGCACCTGGAATGTGGCGCCTCCGATGCGGCGGCTCTTAACCTCCACCTGCGGAGTTACGTTCTCAAGAGCTTTCTTCCAGATTTCGAGCGCGCTCTTCTCCTCATTGGGCATCTTGGCCTTCACGGTCTCCAATGCTTTGTAGAAGATGGTGTATGCCGTCGATTTCTTGCCGTCATACATGAGATGGTTCACAAACTTGGTAACCTTCACGTCATGAAAAACGGGATCGGGCAGAATAGTCCTTTTCTTAGGCTTTGCTTTTCTCATTGCTTTGTGTTTAATGTTTTGATTTTGGCTGCTTTTGCAATCTTCATCACGGCTCTCTTGCCGAGATTACTCAACCATTAGCCATCCAATAAATCAAAAACTCTTGTTTGGAATTTGATTGTTTGTGTAAGCGCAGCTTTTATTTCTTTGCTGCTTTAGGACGCTTCGCACCATATTTGGAACGACGCTGCGTGCGGCCCTGAACTCCGGCCGTATCAAGAGTACCGCGAACGATATGATAACGCACACCGGGAAGGTCTTTCACACGGCCGCCGCGAACCATAACGATAGAGTGCTCCTGAAGGTTGTGGCCCTCTCCGGGAATGTAGCTGTTCACCTCTTTGCCATTGGTGAGACGCACACGCGCAACCTTACGCATTGCAGAGTTAGGTTTCTTAGGAGTGGTGGTGTAGACACGAACGCAAACGCCACGACGCTGAGGACACGAGTCCAGAGCCGGCGACTTGCTCTTGTCTTTCAGAACCGTACGCCCTTTTCTTACTAATTGCTGAATTGTAGGCATTCTTTTGTTAAGTTTTAAATTTATTTGATGTTCTCTTTTTCCTCTTTTCAAGGCTATTTCACACCATGCCACATTTCGCACCAAACAATTGAGCACCAACTGTTTAGACGAACTTGCAGGGGCGTTTAGCCTCTAAATCGGTGCAAAGATAATGAAAATTAGCCGATTACGCAAGCAATCGGCCAATTATTTTATCTTTGTTATGATTTGTTATCTTTTGATCTTCTTCCCGCCGTCTCCGGTCCCGGCGACGTTCCGGCTCCGGACAATCTCCGGTCCCGGATCACTTGAACCGCGAGGCCGATTCGTAGATCTTTTCGAAGATCCGCCGGTCAACATCGGTCAATTCGAGGCCTCGCCGCCCCATCACCCGCGACGCTACCTGCATGAACACCGGTATGGCAACGTCGCTGAAACCAGATTCCGGGCTACCGTTCGAAAAACTCGGTATGAAGGTGCGCGGGAATCCGGCTCCATGAAAGTTAACGCCGACGCCGACGACTGTGGCTGTGTTGAACATGCAGTTGATGCCTGCTTTGGAATGATCTCCCATTATCAGACCGCAGAACTGCAGGTCGGTCCGCATGAACCGCCGGGTGGCGTAGTTCCAGATCCGGATCTTGGAATAGTCGTTCTTCAGATTGGAGGAGTTGGTGCCGGCTCCGATGTTGCACCATTCGCCGAGCACTGCGTTACCCAGGTAGCCGTCGTGAGCCTTGTTGCTGTAACCGAAAATTACAGTGTTGTCGACTTCGCCTCCCACCTTGCAGAAGGGGCCAAAGGTGGTGCCTCCGTAGATTTTCGCACCCATCCTTATCTTCGAATCCCGGCATACGGCCAGAGGTCCGCGGAGAGTCGCCCCTTCCATCACGTGGACATCGCGCCCGATATAGATCGGTCCATCCTTAACATTGAGAGTGGCGGCTTCGACCACCGCCCCCTCCTCTATGAAGAGCGACGGCAGACCGTTGTCGAGCCTCGGATCGCCGATTACACAGGTGGTCGGAGAAGGCGCCATGCTCTTGCGGTAGCGCGTGATCCAGGAGAAGTCTTTCTCGATTTCGGTGTAGTTATGCGCGAATATGTCGAACACATAGCGTATCCTGTCGGTGGCATTGCCGCTCTCGCGGCCGAAGCCGTCGGGAAGATCCAGGAAGTCGCTCAGGCTGCCGCAATATGCCCATAATCCCTCGCTGTCGCGAAGCCCATCGCCTTTGCGCAGCGATTTGACTTCAAATGCAGATGCCGGCTCCGGCAATTTGTTGCCGGCGATGAAGAGAGCCTCCTCATCACTTTCTACGCCACACGGAAATTTCTCGCTGAGATAATCTATCGTCAGCCATGAGCATCCGACCCCGAGATAATGTTCCCATTTCTCTCGGATCGTGACTATGCCGATGCGGAATTCAGCAACGGGCCGGGTGTAAGACAGCGGCAACAGGTTCTCATGAATATCAGGAGTGTCAAAAAGCACTACTTTCATAGCGTGATTCCATTTATAAAGCATTAAAGCCGCATTTTCGCCGGGCCAAAATACTCCGTTTTATTTCGAAGAGCAAATTTAATCTTTTTCAATCTTTTTTGCAAATTTTCACCGCGCATGAGCACGAATGAGCACGAATGAGCACGAATAATCGTGCATGAACCAATGAGCGAAGCAATATAGAAGACAGGAGGGTATAAAAATCATAACGGCAAACATTTTCACAAATGCCCGCCGTCTTGTGATTTTTTAGAGTCGCACGCTTTCACAAGCCCGCGGGGGTCTTACTCAACCACTAACTTACAATTTTATATCACTATTACTAAAAGATTTTGACTTGCCATCTTAGCGCCGGCAATTATCCGGACTAAAACGGGAACAAAATTAGTCAAATATTTTGATTCGCACGCAAATTTTCAGCAAAACGGCGTCCAATCGCTCAAAAAACACCAATTTTACGCCAAAACAACCAAATTATTACACATTATATACCGGCGGCGTCATATCTAATATTGGCGTCGCAGCCACAAACCGAGCAATTTGTCATCGACAGAATAAACGCCGCCTGTCTCGACAATAAGATTGCGGTCAATCAGACGGCGGATGGAATTCTGCACCGAACTGGCCGTAGGGAGATGCCATCTTTTCAAGAACTCACCCGACATCACCCTGCGCGCCTTCCCTTCTTTGGCGATAGCAATCAGCACCTCTTTCTGATTAATCGGTATGGAGGAAAGAATTTCACGGTAAAGCATATCGCCGGTTTCCATGATATAATCCACAGCGGCCGACACGGTCTGACCGTCACACACCCCGCCATCGGGTGTGTTGGCAAACGCTTCGTTCATCGCCCGCTGCAAAAATTTTGCACATTTAAATAATTAAGGTTATATTTGCTGTTGAATTGGCGGGAAGCCGCCATAAACCCAACTACAGAATAAAATAAATCCACATACAGATGAAGAAAAACTTCGAATATCTCACCAGCCTGCGCAAAGTAATGGCCGAGAAAGGAATCGACGCCTGCATAATATCCGGCACCGATCCTCATCAGAGTGAGCTGCCGCCCCTCCATTGGCGAGGCCGCGAATGGCTCACCGGCTTCTGGTCGGGCAACGGCACCAACGGCACGGCAGTAGTGCTCCCCGACGTGGCCCTCTGCTGGACCGACTCCCGCTATTTCATCCAGGCCGCCAACCAGCTGCGCGACACCGGTTTCGAAATGATGAAAGAAGACGGCCCTGAAGCCGTAGACCTCATCGACTGGCTCACAGAGCACACCAAAGCAGGACAGACCGTCGGCATCGACGGCATGACATTCTCCGTAAGCTACGCCCAGCGCCTCGAGCAGGAGCTCAACGACAACGGAGTGAAACTCGTCACAGACTTCGCCCAGTTCGATTACATCTACCCCGACCGACCCGGCCGACCCGTCAACAAGCTCTTCATCCACGATGAAAATATCGTCGGTGAGAGCGTCGGCAGCAAATGCTCACGCATAATGGAGAAGGTGAAGGAGGAACTTGCCAACGCCGTGCTCCTCTCCGCACTCGACGACATTGCATGGGCCACAAACCTGCGCACGGCCAACGACATCTGCTTCTCCCCGATGTTCGTCTCCTATCTATATCTCGACGACAAACGCCGCGTGCTCTTTGTCGACGCCGACAAACTCACGCCCGAAGTTGAGGAACATCTCCGCAAATACAACTTCGAAACCCGGGGCTACGATGACGTCACCGGTTTTGTCGCACAGCTTCCCAAAGAGACGCGCCTGCTGATCGACCCCAACAAGACAGCCCGTGGAATCTACGACCACATCGGCTGCACTCCCGTTTTTGGCGGCGAAGAGCTCGCCAAGCTCAAGAGCGTGAAAAACAGCACCATGATCGCCAACCTCGACATAGCCATGGAGAAAGACGGAGTGGCCCTCACCCGCTTCTTCATGATGATCGAAAAGGAGTATCCGAAAGGGAATCTCACCGAAGTAGGACTTGGCGAGGAGCTGCGCAGACTGCGTCTCGCCGATCCGGCATGTGTTGACGAAAGTTTCGCGGCAATCGTCGGCTGGAACGCCCACGGAGCAATCGTGCATTATGAAGCCACGCCCGAAACCGACGTCCCCATCAAAGGCGACGGACTCCTTCTCATAGACTCGGGCGGCCAATACATCTACGGCACCACCGACATCACCCGCACAATCGCTCTCGGCACTCCCACCAAAGAGGAGATCCACGACTTCACCCTCGTGATGAAAGGACATATCGCCCTCGGAAGCGCCGTATTCCCCGAAGGAACCACCGGCCACCAGCTCGACGTTCTCGCACGCCAGTTCCTCTGGAAAGAGGGGAAAGCTTATTATCACGGCACAGGCCACGGCGTCGGGTTCTTCATCAACTGCCATGAGGGTCCGCAGAGCATCCGCCTCAACCAGAACCCCACTCCGCTCATGACCGGCATGATCACGAGCAACGAACCCGGCCTTTACCTCGAAGGGAAATATGGAATCCGCTGCGAGAACCTCATAGTCACCGAGCCATACGAGACAACGGAGTTCGGCCGCTTCCTCCACTTCGTGCCGGCAACACTCTTCCCCTTCGACCGTTCCCTCTTCGAGCTCGACATCATGACCGAAGAGGAAATCAGATGGGTTGATGACTATCACAAGAGAGTGCGCGAACGCCTCACTCCCCTCCTCTCCCCCGAAGAGGCGGCATGGATGGCCGAAAAGACAAAACCCCTCCGAGAAAAATAACCTCACGCAGCCCCGTCGGCGACATCATTGCCGGCGAGGTTGCATAAATTTTGCCTCAAACAAGTAAAAATCTAATCTAACGAAATGCTTATCAAGAAAGTAAGAGGATACACTCCGAAAATGGGCCGCGACTGCTTCATCGCCGACAACGCCGCAATCATCGGTGACGTCACGATGGGCGACGATTGCAGCGTATGGTTCGGCACAGTGCTTCGCGGAGACGTAAACACGATCACCATCGGCGACCGGGTAAACATCCAGGACGGCTCGGTGCTCCACACACTTTATCAGAAATCGACCATCGAAATCGGCAACGACGTCTCGATCGGCCATAATGTAGTGATCCACGGCGCCAAAATCCACGACTATGCCCTCATCGGCATGGGCGCAATCGTGATGGACGACGCCGAAGTCGGCGAAGGCGCTCTCGTGGCAGCCGGTTCGGTGGTGCTCAGCCGCACAAAGATCGGAGCTCACGAAATGTGGGCCGGTGCCCCCGCCAAATTCATCAAGATGGTCGAGCCCGAAAAAGCCAAGGAGATGAACGTGAAGATAGCCAAAAACTATCTCATGTATAGCAAATGGTTCACCGAGACTCCCGAAGAGGAGGATCTCGAAAACCGTATCGAAGTCGATGCCGAACGTCATCCCGACGCATGACTTTCGCCCGGGTGAAGCCTGCAAATTTTTGAGAGCTAAAGGAGCGTCCCGGCAAAATTTTTGACAAAATTCAAAAAAAATTTTGCTAATCGCCCAACTTTATATAATTTTGCAGGCTGCAAGGGGTATAGCGCTCATACGTCAGGAATAATCGCCCTGCGAAGAGACCTCCCGCGCGAAAAATCTGAATAGAAACTAAAAAACAATACACCAAAAATGATCATCGTACCAGTAAAAGAAGGCGAGAACATCGAGAAAGCCTTGAAGAAATTCAAACGCAAATTTGAGAGAACCGGCATCATCAAAGAACTGCGCGCACGTCAGGCATTCGAAAAGCCTTCAGTGACCAACCGCAAGAAGATGGTAAAGGCAATCTACGTTCAGAAGCTCCGCCAGGCAGAGCAGTAAAAAGCCTCTTTACTTATCGCAAAATATTCAACGTATGGGCCTCCTTTCCGGGAAGCTCATGCGGTTTTGTCGTATACTCACACAGGCTAACTGCGACTAAGGTATTACCCATGTCCAACCCCGATAAAGACGAACCCATTGCCCGCTTTCTCGACTATCTGCGAGCCGAAGCCAACCGCAGCAAACTCACTGTGGAGGCTTACGGCCGCGACCTTCGTCAGTTTGCCGAATGGCTCGTGGCCGACGGCAGCAACGGCGAGTCTCGGGGATTCGACTTTCGGTCGGTGACTCTGTCAGACATCCGCGCCTGGCTCGGGCGCGAAGCGGAAGCCGGGGTCAAACCTGTGAGCCTGCGACGCAAAGCCCAGAGCCTCCGCGCCTTTTACCGGTGGGCTTGCCGCATGGGACTGACCGACAG
>SAMEA3663118__coassemble_153_pt1 | contig 31926 bp, 50 predicted proteins | sample SAMEA3663118__metabat2_high_PE_005 | metagenome-assembled genome bin SAMEA3663118 (sample SAMEA3663118) | pig gut metagenome | biome: pig gut; feature: pig-associated habitat; material: faeces | place: Denmark | collected 2012 | reverse complement strand
TGCCAGGGCCATGCTCTCGATCAGGTCGCCGTGACGGCTTATCAGGCGCTCGGGAGTCGCACCGATCCATGTGCCGCTTATGTCGGAATGGAAGCAGAAAACGAAAGCGTCGGGATGTAGATCGCAGAGTTTCCGGAAAGTGGCGGCGAGGTCAAGGGGGATTTCACGGATGATCGCGCGCGCCGCCACCGCTTTGCGGAAGAGTCCGCACTTGATCTTGTTGACGATATCGTTGACTTCACGCTCATGCTCCTCTCTCGAAGTGCTTTCGCAGGGGAAAGAGTCAAGATCGGCATCCATGTTCTCGAAAGCCATCCTGTTCATCTCCTCGAGCGGGAACGGCGTTCCTTCGGGAATGGTGTGAAGCTTGCGGTCGGATTTCCGGAAGGCACAGACCGCGAATCCGGGCACTCCGATTCCCTCTGTAAGGGTTTCGGATGCCGATGTGACGGTTTCGGCGGCTCCGGGCAATCTGTAGGCGTAGAAGTTCATGCTCTTGATCTATTTACTATTGCCGTTATCGGTTTCTTCCGCACTGATCTCTGCCGGATCCTCAATCTCTTCCGCATCGAAATCAAACACGTAGGATTGCGTCACGCGGGCCCGGATGAAATCTCCCAGCCGCGCATCGGTTTCGGCCACGCAGAATGTCGGGTCGACTTCCGGGCTGTCCCATTGCGAGCGGCATATCGCCCCTTCGTCGGTGATTTCGTCGACAAGGAGTTTGATTTCGCTGCCGACAAGCTCGTCGCTCATCTCTTCGGCGATTTCCTGCTGCACCTCCATGAGCTTGTCGAGGCGCTGCTGCTTCACATCCTCCGGAACATCGTCATCATACTGCAGCGCACCGAAAGTGCCCTCCTCTTCCGAATAAGCGAAGGCTCCCATGCGGTCGAAACGCTGGGTGCGGACAAAATCGAGAAGCTCGTTGAAATCCTCCTCGGTTTCGCCCGGGAAACCGACCATGAGAGTGGTGCGCAGCTTTATGCCGGGCACGCGGCGGCGGATTTCCGCAAGAAGGTGAAGGGTCTCCTCGCGGTTGATGTGACGGCGCATTCGGCCGAGCATATTGTCGGAGATATGTTGCAGCGCAATGTCGAGATATTTGCAGACATTGTCGCGGCGTGCCATCACGTCGAGCACCTCCATCGGGAAATCGGCCGGATATGCATAGTGGAGTCGGATCCATTCCACACCCTCTATGTCGGCCATCCGGTCGATGAGCGAGGCGAGACGGTGCTCGCCGTAAAGGTCGAGTCCGTAAGAGGAGAGGTCCTGGGCAATGACGTTGAATTCCCTGACGCCCCGGCGGGTGAGTTCTCTCACCTCCTCGAGGATTTCCTCCTCGGGGCGCGACTTATGTCGCCCCGTGATGAGCGGGATGGCGCAGAAGGCGCACATGCGGTTGCACCCTTCGGAAATCTTGAGATATGCGCTGTGGGGCGGGGTGGTGATTTCGCGGTCCCACGAGCAGACGCTCTTTTTGGTGAGGTCGGGGAGGGCGTCGACAAATCCCGACCAGTCGAACTTGCCGAAAAGCATGTCGATTTCCGGCATCTCTTCGCGCAGGGAGTCGCGATAACGCTGGGTCAGGCAGCCCATGGCCACGATCTTTCCGATAGCGCCCTCCTCTTTGAGGTTGCCAAGTTCGAGGAGGAGATTGATCGATTCCTCCTTGGCGTCGCCGATGAAACCGCAGGTGTTGACTACGACATATTCACCCTCGGGCGATTCCGGGTTATGGCTCACGCTGTAGCCCCGCGCCTCGAGACGGCGGATGAGACGTTCGGAATCAATGAGATTTTTCGAACATCCCATCGAGATGATGTCGATATGGTTCTTTTTCATTTTGGGTGACACAAGGTCTTAAGCGTTGCGGCCGGGGACTATAAAGCCTGGCCGAAAAGCGATTTCACGAATTCATTTGGATGGAAGATCTGCAGATCTTCCTTTCCCTCGCCGAGTCCGATATATTTCACGGGAATCTTGAACTGGTCGCTGATTCCGATGACTACGCCACCTTTGGAGGTGCCGTCGAGTTTGGTGATGGCGAGATTGTTGACTTCCGTGGCGGCCACAAATTGCTTAGCCTGTTCGAAGGCGTTCTGGCCTGTGGAGCCGTCGAGCACGAGGAGGATCTCCTGGGGAGCGTCGGGCACCACGCGCTGCATCACTTTCTTAATCTTCGTGAGCTCGTTCATGAGGTTGACCTTGTTGTGGAGACGTCCGGCGGTGTCGATGATCACCACGTCGGCACCCTGGGCCTTTGCGCTCTGCACGGTGTCGAAAGCCACGGCGGCGGGGTCGCTCCCCATTTTCTGCTTGATCACAGGCACGCCGACGCGTTCGCCCCAGATGTCGAGCTGCTCGATGGCGGCTGCGCGGAATGTATCGGCCGCACCGAGCACAACCTTGTTGCCCGCCTGCTTGTATTGCCAGGCGAGTTTGCCGATCGTAGTGGTTTTCCCGACGCCGTTGACGCCGACCACCATGATCACGTAGGGTTCGCCTGAGCGAGGCACATGGAAATCTTCCAGTTCGCCCTGAAAGGCGGGCTTTTCAAGCATTTCGCTCACCACGTCGACGAGCATGTTGCGGAGCTCCTCGGTGCCGACATATTTGTCGCGGGCGGCGCGTTCCTTGAGCCGGTCGATGATCTTCACAGTAGTGTCGATGCCGACATCGCTCGTGATGAAAGCCTCCTCAAGATCGTCGAGGACATCGTCGTCGATCTTGCTCTTTCCGGCTATGGCGTGAGAAATTTTGCTCCACACCCCCTCCTTCGTTTTCTGCAGGCCGGAGTCGAGCGTTTCCTTCTCCTTCTTAGAAAATAATTTTTTGAATATTCCCATAATTCACAAAATTAGCAAAAAATATCAATATCCCCAACAAATCCCGCGCCAATTGTAGCCATTCCCCGGTCAAATCCCACTGCTTATCACCGTCCAATATTGGCGTTCAAGCTCGCCGCATAGCGATTTGGGTTTTCTGAAAATCGGTTTGCACGGCTGTTGAGTGGAGAAATTGTTGATAAAAAATTGCGGATTTTGATACTTCTCACGAAGATTAATAGTAAATTTGCGGCAAATTTAGAAGACCCCGTGACACAAAAATGTTAACTCCGGGGTCTTGGACCTGTTTTTTTATCACTTACAATGATTTTACAATTTGGAATTTTGATGGCTTTCCTGGCTCTGGGGGAGCTGGTGGTATGGCTTACGGGCGTGCCGATTCCGTCGAGCATCATAGGGATGCTTCTTCTCACGGCGGCGTTGCATTACAAGATCGTCAGGTTGAGATGGGTAGATACGCTTGCATCTTTTCTGGTGCATAATCTTGGCTTCTTTTTCGTTCCGGCCGGTGTCGGTCTGATCGCGAGTCTGGGGCTCGTGTCGAATGAACTGATTCCGATAGTGGGCGCGTCGGTTGGGAGTACGATTATCATAATCGCAGTTACCGGACAGACTCATCAGCTTGTGCGCAAAGCCATGGGGCATCGCCGCCATGCTAAGAAAAATGAAACTTCAAATGATAACATCTTGGAAAAATAAGACAGAATGGAATATCTCACCAATAAATATTTTCTGATTGCCCTAACGTTTCTCTTTTATCTCGGCGCGCAATTGCTTCAACGGCGCACAGGCATCAGGCTCTTCAATCCGATTCTTGTGGCCGTGGCGGGGCTAATAGGATTTCTGCTTTTATTCAAGATCGACTATTCAAGCTATCGGGAGGGAGGCGAATATATCGAATTCTGGCTGAAGCCGGCTGTTGTAGCGCTCGGAGTGCCGCTTTATAAGCAACTCTCCACGATTCGCCGGCAGCTATTGCCGCTGATCATTTCCGAGATGGCCGGCTGCGTCGCAGGCATCGTGTCGGTGGTGTTGCTTGCCGAAATGTTTGGCGCGAGCAAAGAGGTGGTTCTCTCTCTTGCGCCCAAGGCCGTAACGACGCCCATCGCCATGGAAATTTCGGCTTCTATAGGGGGGATTCCGCCCCTCACGGCTGCAGTCGTCGTCTGCACGGGCATTTTTGGCGGACTGGCGGGTTTCCGCATTGTGAAACTTAGTCGCATATCGAGTCCGATTGCCGAAGGTCTGTCAATCGGCACAGCCGCACATGCCATAGGCACATCGGCCGCGATGGAGCGTAGCGATCGTTACGGAGCCTTCTCGTCGCTCGGCCTGACCCTAAACGGCATACTGACGGCTCTCCTCGCGCCCCTCCTCCTCGAATTGATCGGAGAAATCTGACATTAGCAGCTCTGTCAATATTTTGTCTGGATTTTGTGTAGATCGTTGTCTGCTTTCTCATAAAAATTTCGTAACTTTCCTCTGACTGACGCAGATACACGGCAATCAGTTCCCAGTACTGTCTGATTACCGTTATGTCTGTCTGGGAGAACGAAGCGGTGACGGCGGCAAGCAATGTCTCCCGGCCATGCTTGTTTATCACACGACCGTGGATACATTTAAGGATTGTTCCCGGATCTGTCTTCCCCTCCGCAATCGAGGCCACGGCCTTGCGGTAACTTTTGCCTGTAATCTTGCAGACATAGTTGCTGAGACGGAATCCGCACCGATGCAAGGCTGCGTCAAGTTTGTTGGTGTAGTAGGTGATGTCTTCCTGAAGGTCGAATATTCGGCGGTTTAGCTTGCGCATGTCCTGAACTACTGGCTCAGGTACAAAACTGCCTCTGATGAGGTTCTTCAGCAGACATTCGGCTATCCATTGAGCATCCTTGACATCACTCTTTCGTCCGGGTAACTGCTTGATGAAGTATGGGTTTACAAGCTTGAGTTCCATAGACTCGCAAAGCTCGTTCCATACCGGCACCCAATAGACTGCCGTGCTTTCCATAGCGGCTTCAGTTACTCCTCGATCCAACATGTCATTACACATCTGACGGAGTTCGGGTGTCAGCACTCCGTAGGTTTTTTCAAAAATAATGGCCTCGTCATGTCCCATAATACAAAGATAAATGCTATCTTTGTGGACATCAAGGCCGGCGACTGTTCGGTTTCTGTCCATATTTTGAATTTTGAATTATTCCTCCAAATTACTAAAATTGTGACTAAGAGCACGCATGAGGGGACAGAAATCAGCGCGTCAGCCTTGTTTTTTATCCTGCCGGTGTAAAAATCTCAGGATTTTTATCTACATTTGCATCCTAAAAAAGTAATTATATCGAACATAATATATGAGATACATCTTTTTATTTTTTGCTTTATATAGTTTTATAGCTAAGGCGCAAACACATATTAGCGATATTGCTAATATTTCTATTGATGTACCGCTTGGCTTTCATTTTATAGAAGACTGGGAGAGACAGGAATATAATGTTTCTAATAACTCTATTGCTTTCCTTGCAGAAGAAGCCAGTGAAGGTACAGTGTTTGATTTACGGTCATTATTAGGACTTATAAATGATGATGTTTTTGAGTGTTTTTACTACGCCCCCTATTTTAAAGATATAAAAACACCATTACAAAAAAAACGTTTTCAAGACTCGAAAGAATATCAAGAATTATTACAGGATTTCCTTCATTATCAAACACTTTTTAATGATTATCCTATCTGCTTTTATGTAACTAATCTTAACCGGTACGCTTCTAATTATGATTTAGATAATAAAGGATTTCTGATTAAACTACCTTTTCTATGGACTGTGGCGAACAAAGGTTATTATGGACCTGAACCATTCCCTTGGAATTTATGTCATAATGGAGAAATCGGATTTAATGTTTCCGATAAAATTCTAAAAAAATATTTTACCAAAGATTATTATTCAAGTTCGTCCATGAGACCCCAAAAATTTTATAAAAATGAATTTTTTGTAAATATAGCTAATGAGGATATCGCGGCAGAAATTGAAGCAGAGACTAACGATTCACATAATTTTGGAGTTGTCTGTTTAGCACATTTGGAACTTAAAAATAAGAAACCAACTTTTGTTGTTAATGAGATCATTTTATATCATAGACTCTCTGAATCTGTTATTTGGTGCAGTAGTAGAGGAGACTTATCACAAAAATTGAATCTTAACTCCCGTAATAAAGTTATTAGTTCTACTTTTTCCTCAGTATTATGAGTTTTCACTCTCCATTGTATTCCTCACGCATATTATGGTAAATATTAAAAGCCTCAGCTCTCAGCAAATTGGAGCTATCGGAGAAAACGCAGTCATCGTTCAACTATTACTTCAAGGGTGGGATGCAGCGAACGCTAACACTTTTGTAAAAAATTGTGCTACTCTTGATTTATTCTGCCGAAATCCTCATACTAATGCTATAGTACCAATTCAAGTTAAAGTTGGCACCACTGACAATATCGACATAGGTTGCAATCTCGGTCAAACTCAAGACGGCTCCTTCGCCAAAAAAGTTTGTGGGCCGTGGATATTCGTTAGACTCGGAGAACGAAATGGAGAACCCACATTTAGGTTCTTCGTTCTAACAGCATCAGAAATGCGTGAACTTGCACGACGTGCTCAACATTGGTATATTAACGCACTCAAAAGGACGAAACCGATAGCTCTAACTAATCGGGCTACTGTCCTTGTGCCGTGGTTGGAAGGACTCGGAGTAGATGCAGGTAATAAATACGCTTTCGGATGGGATAGTCCTTTGACTGCTTCTTCAGAGAACGCATGGCACAAGATTTGGGAATAGTAAATAGTAATGGGAGCTACTACCGCCGAATCTCGCAGATTATCCGTAATGTGGAACTGCGCCACAAGCTCGTCATTACCGACGAGGAAGCTCACGCCGGGGCGTACTTCCGCGCCCGCGCCCTTCTCGCCGAGGCTCAACGCCGCGAGTCATTGCAGGGCAACGCTCTCATGCCGGCAGAGATGCCGCCATTCGAGACGATTAAGATATTGGGCGAATAACGCCCTATATCTATCACCGTCGAACGGTTGACCCTCCGGGGTTGACCGCTCTTTCGCTGTCTTTTGTCAAACATCTATATCATACTACTTTCGCAGTATGATACGCTTCGGCTTTTATACTCCGGCAGTCGTTCTGTCGAGCGACCTGCCCGACATTACAATATTCACCGACCACGAGTTTGTCGATTTCCGACTGCTCGCGGGCGGATATGCGCTTTTGGAGGGGCGATATTACGCCCTCGACGGCAGCACCGTTGTTTCCGATATTTCCTCGATTGTCGAACATTTCCTCGCCGGAAACACCGATAGCAATCTCGCTGATTTCACAGTCGAAGCAACCGCCGGAGGCGACCGAGCTACCGCTTCGTTTCGTGTGCTGTACTGCGACAAGTCGACAGGGCTTTTCGACCCCGAATACTGGCTCAAAGAGAATTTCCTTACCTTGTCGCCGTTCCGTCGGCTCGCGCCCGACAGCTACATCAACGTTTCGTGGTACACCACCGAGCGCGAGGGTATATCTTTCCGCGTCTATGCCACCTTCATCAACGACAAGGGGCAGCGCGACACATATCAGTATGTCAAATCCGGCAACGGTCAGATAGCCCACATCAACGGCATTATGTCGGAGCTGATATATCTTTCCGACATTCGGCAGAAGATTATCTCCGCTAAAAAGATTGAATCGCTCACGCTCCAATCCGTCACCGTGCGCTGTGGCGAGCGGTCTGCGACCTTCTTCATCGACCCGGCTCTGGCCGACATCGTGCCGTTCTTCTATCTGAATTGCTTCGGTGTGGCCGAGCAGCTTTCGCTTCAACGCACCACCACCGAAAAGGTCAAGTCTGACCGCTCCATCGCCACACTCGGCAAGACTTCGTGCTTCTACGATGTTATGACTTCAAAGGAATATGAAGTCGAGAGCGCGGCTCTGACCTCCGACGAGTGCTTGCAGGTCGAGCAAATGCTGACCTCCCCATCGGTGCGTATTCCTTACGGGCCCGATGTCGCCCTCTATGATACCGACTTCGACGCTCTCATACCGATTCTCATAACCGATTTTACCTCGGAGCTTTCCGACTCCGACGAAAAGCTCAACTCGGTTAAGTTCACTTGGCGATTTGCCGAGAACCGCCCAAAGGTCGCGCCGTTCCCGAATCGCCCGGCATTTTCAACGACAAATACAATCCCACTTTCTCCTGATGGCTCGCTCGATACACATATCTACCGCTCGCACGATGCTCAACTCCGGCGACCCTGTCGACATTTCCGTTTGGAAATCCGACGGCTCTATCCTCGAACTCCGTAACTGTATCTCTCTGCGATACAATTTTTACGGAGGCTGGCGCAACGTCAAGTTACTTGCATCCGGCGAGTGCCGCAAAATCCGCGACTGCTGCATCTTCATGGTAAATGGCTGCACCGTGTTCCTTTGAATTTTGTAGCCAAATCGTTACGCTTATTCCGTTGAAAATGCGTAACTTTGCATTATGGCATGTGAATTAAATTTAGAATATTGTATGCGGAGTTGTGGATGCGCCAATTGTATTCACAATACAGCAAATCGTGGACCAGTATATATTTCACCGGAACAAGAAGCCAAAAATAAAGAATTGGCACTAAAGATTAAAAAAGCAAGAAACCTAAGGCACCGTATGTTTATTGAAAAAACTTTACCTAAAGTAGTGGTGCCTTTAATTGGAAATACAGATGGTAATGGTTTTTTTATCAAAAACCATTTTGTTACTGCGGCTCATTGTCTTGACAATGGGCCAATTCAAATTTGTTATGAGGGTGAAATATATACCTTTAAAAAAGAAGACGCTGTAATATTTGAGACAATAGACAAAACATCAAATAAAATTCAGCGAGGCGATATTGCTATATTCAAATTTGATAAGCCAAAAGTATATTTGAAAATTGGTCAGCAACTTAATACGCTTGATACACTACATACCAAACTTTATTTAGCATATTACAAGCATATATCTCTCAAATCTGACATAGATTCAATTTTTTCGTACAATGATAAATATGAACTTGAAATTGAGAGATTTTCTTTCGCTGAAAGTATTCTTCATAAATCGGACACCAGCTCAAATTCGTATTATTCTTATATGTTCGAATCTTATACTGATGCCACAATACGCGAGGGTAGTAGCGGAAGTCCTTTATTAAACGAAGATCATCAAGTTGTTGGTCTTTTGATTGGATGTAGAAGACCTGAGTCTCATCCAAATTGGATTTTGTTTCAACATATGCATACATTTGAATATCAGCTTGAACTGTATTCCTTAGATTCAGAATTTGACGATACAGAATTTCCATTTTAACTCGCGTCTTTTCGCGCACTTCATAAGGCCCATAACTTTGTGGCAAACAACCACAAGTTATGGACTTTCTTAATTATAACTCCGTCGAGACGCTGCCGGGCTATGAAGCCCGCGCCGCGTTTACTGTCAACTCGGCAACGGTCTTCCGCGAAGACGTTGACATCGTGCCGACCATCGTTGACGATAAACTCTCATACGTTCCGTGGGGCGGCGACAATCAGATGCCTTTTGACTTGCTCGCGCTCGTCGAGAAAGACGAAACACTGGCAACCTGCCAATGTTTCAACGCCGAAGTCTGCTACGGATCCGGGCTGCAATATTGCACCACCGAAGCCTCCGCCAAGGTCAAGAATGATGTCGAGAACTTCCTTCTTGACAACGACCTCGCCGCTTACTTCCTCGGCATCTGTCAGGACTTCAAGCACTTCGGCTTCGCCGTCAGTGTGCTTATTCTCAACGAGGACGGCACAAAGATTGTGCGCCTGTTGAGAAAGGAAGCCTGTTATTGTCGCTTCACACCTGCCGACAGCCACGGTCGTATTTCCAAAATCCTTTACGCCAACTGGCGAAAGCCTGTCTCGTCGCGGAGCGACATCGAGGAAATAGACCTGCTCGACCCGGCTTCTCCTTGGCGCGATCTGCAAGACAGACTCACCAAAAAGTCGAAGACCCGAAAGTTCGCTATCGTCAGCCGTATTCCGACCGTCGATAGCACATACTATCCCATTCCTTACTACGGCGCTCTGTTCCGCGGCAAGTGGTACAACATCAAGCAGCTCATTGGCATAGCAAAGAGGCCAAGCTGAAAAATTCAGCCCCGATTAAGTACCACATCGAGGTCGGTGCAAAATACTGGGAGAGTATTTTCCGTGCCGAGGGCATCACCGACCGCCGCAAGCAACAGGCGCGTATCGTCGCCGAGAAACAGCAGATTCTCGACTTCCTCACCGGTGCCGAGAACAGCGGCAAAGCCTGGTTCTCGACGTTCTACGTTACTCCCGACGGCAAGGAGCAGCACGACGTTGTAATCAACAAGATTGATGACAGCAAGGAGGGCGGCGACTGGGAGACCGACATTCAGGAAGCAATCAATATGATATGCTTCACTATGCGAGTGCATAGTAATCTTGTCGGCTCCGTGCCGGGCAAGGCGCAGTCTAATAACAGCGGCTCGGACAAGCGCGAGCTTTACACCATAGCCCAAGCCCTCCAAAAGCCGTATCACGACCTGCTCTTTACCGTCCATCGTATCATAATCCGATTTACCACACTTGACAGTCACCGCGATACGGCGACTGTCAAAGTTGAGAGTTAGGGGTTTGGAGTTTGGTTTGACAGACTCTTTTTCAAACCGAAGATTAATCGAGATGTATCAAAGAAAATGTTCTTTATCGGAGCTAACTCCTCTTTAGTAATGTAGCCTAAATCAAATGCTAAATCCAGTTGGCAGTAAGCCTCCATTAATGACCCATAGGCTATCTCCAGGAAGTGAACTTTTTCTTTTATTGATGTCCTACCACTTTGCTCAGCGATGTTAGATGGAACAGATACTATCGACCTACGGAGCTGATCACACAATCCGTACCGTTCTTCGGTTGGAAAGCGTCGCAGGAGGATATAAACTTTCTTGACAAGTTTTCGTGCGGTTTGATAAACCATAAGTTTTTCAAATGAGTATTCCATGTGTCATTTTTCTGCAAAATTACTCAAAAAACTCTAACTTCCTAACTCCAAACAGTTTTATTAAACTCCCAACTTCCGAAGCACCGTTTCGGAGTATTCCGAAGAATGGTTTTCGCCGGAATTGATGTCAGCACTCCGCTCCGAAAATCTGCGCGGAGATCTGACCGAGAAACGGAGTGAGATTGTCAGGCAGGTAAAAGCGCAGGTCGTGGCCTACCTGCGGTCGGGGTCGTTCAACTCCCGTAGGCTCGCGGATATTGTCAACTATATCCGGCAGAACCCTGAATTTTTCGGCGATTGGCATCAGTCGGAAACCGCGAAGCTGTTTGCGCCGCCGGTGTTCCGCAATGAGAAGAAAGCGAGAGGTTACTTCTTTTGAAAACTTTTTGCGGAATATACACGTTAAATTTGTGTGGACGTAATTTATTGATTACCTTTGCAGCATGAAAGTCAGAGAGGTAATAACCTACAAACACTATTTCGAGGATTTCTTCAAGGAACAAACTCGAAAGGTGCAAGACAAGATTATCAAGGTGCTTGATATTCTTGAACAGGTTGAGCGTGTGCCGTCCACCTATTTGAAATATATAGAGGGCACTAACGGCTTGTTTGAAGTTCGTGTTCAATTAGGTAACAACATCTTCCGAATATTTTGCTGCTTCGACGGCAACAAAATGGTGGTTCTTTTCAGTGGATTCCAAAAGAAAACACAGAAAACGCCACCCGGCGAAATAGCACGAGCCGAGAGAATAATGACTGAATACTATAACGATAAAAACAAGGACAATGGATAATATACAGACACTCGACCAACTGAAAAGTAAATATTACGGAGAAATCGGCACTCCTGAACGCGACCGTTTGGAGAATGAACTTGAAGCCCTACGTATCGGCTACAAAATTAAAACTGCCCGCGAAAGTCTCAACCTCACTCAAGAGCAGTTGGCTGAACGCGTGGATAAAAAGCGACCGTTCATTTCCAAGATTGAAAATGACGGCGAGAATATCACCCTCCGAACATTGTTTGACATCGTAGAGCGCGGATTGGGAGGACGTCTTAAAATCAGCTTTGAGTTCTGAAACACCATCTGAACCTAATAGTCGGTCACTTATTCATATAGGTGGCCGATTTTGATTTGTGGCAATCAAGAAAAATCACTAACTTTGCACCGCGCAATAAAATGCGCGGACATATAGAAGCGTTTTTTGCTTTATCCTCCTAAGGAAATCGCCAATTTCAAAACAGATAAGGACAAAGCAGTCAATAAAAACGCCTATGCTTGTCGCATATCCACTCCCCGACAAGGGGTTACGATATCCGATAAGGCGTGGGAGTGGACTGTTTATTTATCTGTTAGGCGTTTGGCGATGCCTCTTAGGGATAAGCAAGAAAACATTCCACGCTTTTTTGCTACCGTATAATCGTCAGCTTTGGAATGTAGATGACACTGTTGAATGAATGGAGAACCTGGCGGCATCAACATTCCTTGATGAGATTAACATTACAAATACAATCTCTCAAACTTTAGCTGAGAATTTATTAGGGAGAGAACAACTGCCTAAAATTCTCTTGCGCTATGCCGACTTAAAGGCTAACTTCAACGCCGTCACCTTTGATGAGTGTACTGACCCGACATCACAAGAAATTTGGAAGTTCTCATCTGGAGTCACACCGTATTGTGACTACGATGACACCTCCAATGTTCCTATACCAATTACTAATCCGCTGTTTATAAACGTAGAGAACATAGTATCCTTTGATTTCCCAATTTGGTTCAATCTTAATTCACGGCATAGGATTATGATGGTAACCCAAGACCCCATGCCACGTAGTGTTGAATGGTACGGTAAATGTAGAGATGCCATATGTTCAACCACTTTCGGGATTCATAATGCAACATGGAGAAAAAAAGGAAATGGAGGAAAACGCATGTGGCAACTTATCCAAAAGCTTATTGGGTCGGAAATAGGAATATATCTAACAGACTGTAAGAAGTTTTATATTCAGGATACTAATGGTCGTCATGTACACGAAACTGAAGATCAACTTAACGAATATAATCTAATTCTCCATGAAGAAATAAAAGAAGTTAGGCCTTCCATCATAGTGGCATTTGGAAATAAATCAAAAGTTTCTTTAGATTCGTTATATGAAGCGGTAGATATACCCATTGTGACGATGCCCCATTTTTCAGGGCAGGCACAAGGTAAGATAAGGGAATTCTTTAATTGGACTGCTGAGACACCCTTAACAGTAGACGCTCAAGTTGACCTATACCATTCGATGATTATTAAAAGATTAAATAATGGCTAAACTTTATACTAAAATAATTTCTAAACCCACTGATGAACATTCATCAGTATCTTCCATCTCATTAAAGGAGGAGGATTTTGAGATATCATGCCCTGAATATAAGGGCGGCAAAGCTACAACCGTTCCATACACTGATGTAAAAGGTGTGTGGCGAGGGCCTAACGGAACTTTAACACTCAAAATAAAGAGAACCGAATTTGCTGTTGGCCAATTCGACAGTGAATCGTTGCTTGGCATTACAACGGCTATAACTGTAGGACTGTCCGGGGAAAGAGTAAGCGAATCTAAGGCATGGCACAAATATCTTAACGATTGTGCAAAGTCGGAACGTCGTGTCGAGCGTCGGCAAAAGATTGCTGATACTATTGCCGGCGTGAAAACTGGCATTACTGAAGGAGTGTCCAACGCATTAAGCGACTCTCCTGAGGAAATTGAAGAGCAAAAGAGAGAACAAGCAAGAGAACGTGCTGAAGAAAAAGCAACTCAAAAACGAATTAACGAAATCCGGAATGAATTGGATAAGGTGAGAATTTCCTTGTCCGACTCAGAGGAAGAAGTAAGCCATAAACTTACCTCATTAGGTAATTTATGCCATAAAATTGTTTATGGCCAAGACAAATATAATGAGATTAGCGGAGAGGCCATTTCATTATTTGAAGAAGGAATCGAAATTGCAGAGGTGCATTTTCCCAATCTTGAAGAGTTGAACCTTGCCAAATCCCGCGTGGCTAAGCTTAAAAAGCAAGATAAGAAGAACCACAGTACAACTGGTTGCTTTATTGGTATCGCCATATTTGTGTTAATTCTTGTAGCGTGGTGGTGGTTAGAAAAAAATAACATATTATGATGGGCTGCTTAACATTACTTATCTTCCTCATTAATCTTTTGATAGCTATTGCTATTGATGTTGCATTTTGGGGAATTGGTTGGCCTCTTGGTTTGGCTGGTGTAATAGCAATTATTGGCTTCTTAATTGCTTACGCCATTTCAGAGGATGCGGCCCTTTCACCGCGCGATTTCTTTTGGAACAGCGAATGGGGCATATTTTGTAAAAAACTGGCATGGGCTTGGGGCACAGCCTTAGCAGTGTATGCTATTTCCTATATAGGACTATCATTATTGTCTGGAATTGATGTCCTTGGGATATTGAACTGATACGGTGTCTTTTCCCCATAGAGTGCTTGAACGTACTTTTGCACAGTACGATCAAGCACTTTTTCTATGCAGACAATCTCCATTAACTTCATCGTGCCGCAAGACTGGCACGAACTTTCCGATAAACAGCTACGCTACGTTTATCAGCTTCTCGCCAACGAGTTCGCGACCGACGAGGTCAAGACCCTTTGCTTGCTCCAATGGAGCGGCACAAAGGTTATCGGTCGCCAAGACAGCGGGGCTTACCTTCTCAAAAAAGGAAAGATCCTTTTTGAGGTTACACCTCTGACCCTCGCCGAGCTGCTGCCGCATCTCGAATGGCTCGGCTCTCTGCCGACCGTGCCGGTGCGCATCTCCAAAATCAATCGCCAACACGCTCTCCCGGCTGACTTCTCCGAAGTACCGTTTGAGACGTTCATCATCTGCGATAACCTCTATCAAGGTTATCTCCAGACACAGAATGATGAACTGCTCGACCAACTCGGCGCAACGCTCCATGGCAAGTCTATGACTTTCAAGCCATACGAGCGCATCAACATCTTCTACTGGTTTGCCGCGCTCAAAGATACCTTCTCGCGCAAGTTCCCGGAATTCTTCGTCCGCGTTGCTACCGAAGCGCAGGGCGATGACTTTCAGCCGATAGATGCCGCCACCGGCGGCAACCTTCTCGGCTCGTCAGCTTCATCGGTCGAGGACGCGATGAACGCTCAAATCCGTGCGCTCACCAAAGGCGATGTTACCAAGGAGGCCGAAGTTCTCGCTCTCGATACGCACCGCGCCCTCACGGAGCTTAACGCCCAGGCGAGAGAGTACAAGGAGTTAAACGCTAAAACCGCCTCCAAATGACAGTGCAACTGAATGGTCGTTGGGACGCATCGAAGTTCTTTGAACATCTTTGCGCCACCAACCGCCTCGCCCGGCAAGAAGGTTTTACCTTCTGCCGTGTGTCGGGGCTTGACGGCTTCGAGGAAGCGGTCAACGAGTCGCAGACCCAAACCGCCTTCGTCTGCGTCAGCGATGTAGCCGACGGCTATACCGAGTTGAACAATACACCGCGCACCCGCCGCATCAAAACGGTGTTTTTCGCTATGCGCCACGCCGCCGAGGATATGACGGCTCGCGCCGAGTGCATGGAAATAATGCGTGAATTGTTCCGGCAATTCATGTCGCGGCTTCTCCCTGAAAAGGTCAGGTTAGAGCAGAACTGCATCTACCTTGACCCAAGAATATCGTTCAACGAGATTGACCGATATTTTTTCAACGGAGCTGCCGGGGCTTATTTCCAAATCGCCGTCGATGTGTTCACCGATTTGCGCTATCGCGCAGAGGAATGGGAATTGGGTAATGGGTAATGGGAATTGATTATTGCGGACGTGAGGCCAGACTGTTTCGAAATCCACTCAATAATTTAGCAACCGCACTTATCTGTCTTCTCAACGGTTGAAAATCAGACTCCGTGATATATCCCAAATCCACCGCTAATTGCATCTGGGTATAAACTTCCATCAGAGACCCATAAGCAATCTCCATAAAATGGATCTGCTCTTTCACAGATATTCTTCCACAACCTTCTGCGATGTTGGATGGAACGGATATCGCAGCGCGTCTTAGTTGATCACACAGAGCGAATCTTTCCTCAATGGGAAAAGATTTTAGGAGTTGATAGACTGAAACGACCAGTTTTCTCGCTTCAATCCAAACATTCAATTTTTCAAATCGATATTGATATTCCATAAATTCATCTTTCAGACTGCAAAGGTAATGAACAATTCCCAATCCTCAATTCCCAATCCCCAACATAATGCCGTAGAGCAACGGAGGCGTTATGTTACTGCCTTCAACGCAACCATGGTAAAGATATGGCGCGAGCAAATCGCCCTTTTGGGAGCGGTCGACACAGGAGCGTTGTACCGCTCAACGGTCGGCATATCAATGACAGCCGACGGCAAGTTCATCGACATTACGCTCTCGCAAGCCTTCAACACTTACGGCCTCTTTGTCGATTACGGCACTGGCCGCAACACTCCGCGAGGCAACCCCGGCGACATCGGCAAAGCCAATGGCCGCCTCCGCAAGCGGTGGTTCTCTCGCAAGTATTTTGCCTCCGTGATGAACATTCAGGAGTTCTATGCTGACTCCCTCGGTCAGGAGTTCTGCCGAGCCATATCCAACGCCCTCAACCCCGACATTATGCGCCGTAGCGTCACTTTGTAGGCCAATTATTAACTGCCCACTTTACCAATTCACCAAGAATTGGTATCAGTGTTCTACCTTTATCTGTGATTCTGTATTCTACTTTTGGAGGAATACAAGCGTACATTTTTCTATTTATTAGACCATCCGTTTCAAGCGTCTTGAGAGTCGATGTTAAAACCTTTGGAGAAATGTCCGGGAGTATTTTGCACATTTCGTTGAATCGAACACATTCAGCCTCTCCAAGTACCAATAAAATGAGAATACCCCATTTTGTACTGAAATGAGAAATGACATTTCTAACCGGGCAATTCTCTATGTCGGAAAATTTTTTTATCTGTTCTTCCATTTTTTTTCTTGCTGATATTCAACATTCGTTACCTTAAAGTAACTGTATACCCTTTGGGTAACCTCTTGTATTGCTGATTTTTCTGTTATAACTTTGCACTATCAAAATAATAGTAACAATGATTTGCAAAGTTAATATAAAATCATAAAACATCAAAGACATGAGTGAAGTCAAAAAAATCGGCGAAGGCAACGGTTATGTCAACGCCACAGTTGGAAACCCTTGCGAGTTCGAGGGTAAGGTATTCACCAAAGACATCCTCGGCACTACCTCGTGTGACATCTCATTCGGAAGTCTCGCACCCGGTCAGGCAGTACCGTTCTACCACGACCACAAGGAGAACGAGGAAGTCTACATTGTACTCTGCGGGAAGGGCCGCTTTCAAGTAGACAAAGAAGCCTTCGACATCGAACCCGGCGCAATGGTGCGTGTTGCCATAGGTCATAGCCGAAACATCAAGAACACTGGTGATACCAATATGGTGTATATCTGCGTTCAAGCAAAACAGGACAGTCTCGCCCAATGGGTACAGACAGATGCAATAATCACTGAAGAACCCGACATGATGTGATTGCCTGAGAAACACTTCCCAAATCAATACAAGCCCGACAGCAATGCCGGGCTTTTTCTGTCTTTTCGGGCGCATTACCATAGCCATAACTTTGCCAATAAACGAATAAACTCATAAACCCATAAACCGCGCCACCGGCGCATAATGTTATGGCTATTGATACAAAATCGCTCACTCAGATTATCACCGAGTTCCGCAAGCTCTCGGCCAAAGACTCCATAACGCCGGAGTCGTTGGGTTATATCCTGCAACGCATCGCAGACCTGCTCGCTACCGCCGGAACTTCCGAGACTCAACAAATTCTCGGAACTTGGTACAACACGCTCTCCAAAGTCGATCATACCGCCGTCTGCAAATTGCAGCAAGGCTCGGCTGACCGTAATTTCGTCAGGCTCTCGAACACGTTCATCGACCTGCTCACAGGTCAGCAGATGACAAACGAGAACGCCACAATTATAAATATGGCAACCACCGAGCGGGCCGGGGCGATGAAAGCGCAGCAGGTCGTAGGCCTTAACAACGCGCGTCACGCCATTGCCGACATCGAGAAACTTCTCGACATCATCCAAGCCAAACTCGGCATGACGGAAGGCTCCAAAGGTCTGTATAACACAGCCCAGATTTCCTGTGTCGTTCAAAACGGACAGTTGCTCGTCCTCGGCGCACAGCAGCTCGTCAAGGAGGGGTACGTGCCTTATATCTTCCGTCCCGTCCGCAAGCGCAATCCTTTCAAGGACAAGGACGCGACCGCTGAACAGCGGGCCGCCAAGAAGTATTGCTCCGTAAAGAAAGGCTGGGGAGTGTTCGGCTCTATGTATGCCGTGAAACTCAACGGCACCCAGGTTATGTTCTCGACCGGGCCGCACAATCTTCTATGCACGGAAAAACAGCCGGGATATTCCGGTTCGCCACAGTATTTCGTGTCCCACAGTGTCGACAAGGAGGGAAACAGGACTTTCGGCTGGGGGCGTTCCTCGGTGCATTTGCTTGATCGCAACCTCGCAAAGAAGACATCCAGGAAAAAGGAACGCATGATTCGGCTGCGCTTCGGAATCGGTTTCGCAAAACCGATTTATCCCGGACGCGCCGCCATCGCACCGGCCAATCTCGCAATCTCGCTCGCCGAGTTCTATCTGATCTACAATCCCGCAACCGAGAAATGGACGTTCGGAAAATAGTGCTTCGCAAGGTTATTGTTGGGAGGGTAGCGGTTAGCGAAACTCTAACCACAAAACCCAAACCTTCGGCGCAGCCGAGTATAAAAAAGAAAGCCCGAAGCTGACGCTCCGGGGGATGCTATCTTTTATACTTCTCAACTGAAAGCCCACAGGGGGTTGCTATCATCGATACGTCGCACAGGAAAGCCGCAGTAAAAAACTACGAGGAGCATATCCGGCTGATGCGTCATTGCGGGATTGACCTCGGCAGCTGGCTTCACGGTTTTTCAGACACCGAAGATGCGGTTAAAGAGACTGTAGACATTGTGGCGAATCATCCGCTGATGCCCCGCGATGTCCGCGTGGCCGGCTACATCATGGACTCCGAAACCGGAGAGTTGACGACCTTAAGCTGAGCCAAAAGTTTTCTTTTATTCCGCCGAGTTATTCCGGCTCGTAGCCTTCGTAGTAGTAGGATTGATCAATGCCATGGAAGATGACATCGCGGTCGTCGGTTTCAGTTGTTAGCGCACCTTGCAGAAGCACTCGCAATTCAAGGTCGTTGATGGGGCAGCGCTCCATTGCTTGCATATATGCTTCGCGTGTAATCTTGCGCCAGTCAACGACGTTGCCAAGTGAGCGCCGAAGCATCATGTCAAGCCAAATTCTTGTTGAGCGTCCGTTGCCCTCCATAAATGGGTGGGCAATGTTCATTTCAACGTATTTGGCTACAATCTCCTCGAATGTGCCTTCCGGCATCTTCTCGATAGCTTCAAGCGCAGGAAGCAAATAAAGAGAGTTGGCGAAGCGGAATCCCCCCTTTGAGATGTTCAGCTTCCGTATCTCACCGGCATACGGATAGAGTCCGGCAAACAGCGCGCGATGGATTGCTTGCAATCCGCGTGTCGTGCCAACCTCTATCTTATAGACGTCGCCCGTTGCGAAAAGAGTTTTGGCCTTCTCGATACTGGCCCGGTCAATTTCGTTCTGCGTCATTGAATAAATTTGATATAAAATTTGATATAAATTAGGTCGTAACACATTTACTGAAGAAGTAGTGTTACGACCTAATTGGTTAATTAGTATTGACTATCGCTTAGTCTTCTACTGCTGCCTGGGCAGCAGCTTGATTTGTAACATATAGTTGGGATTGCGCAGTTTCTGTACGCAGATTGTACACCGCTGATTTCGGTGCTTCGGTATCGTATTTCCATGTTTTTTGTCAATTTTCAATTTTGTTTATGATGTGAGGGCGAAAACACCCTCTATTTCTTTCAGATTTGCCCCTCTGCCGGACTTTGTGCGCTCGGATGAGGGTTTGTATGGTTTTGAGGCTTGCGTGCCTCAAATCGCCTAATTTCGCCCTGCGCCTCGGCAAGGCGGTCGTAGAGTTCCACGGACCGGTCGGTGGCGAAGTATTCCGCCCAGCCCTTGAACGTGTGGCACTCTCCAGTTTCCGCGTCCTCGTAGTCCTCAGAATCCCACATATCTGCAAGCGAGGCATACGTTTCGGCAGGGTGTGAGCCTATCGCGTCTACAACCTCGGTCGGGTATTCGTCCATGAGGGTCTGCACCCACTCGTCAAAGCCGTAGCCGGGGTTTTCGTGCAGGACATTCCATGCGCACTGCTTCAGTTCGCCGTAGAAGTCCGGCTCTTCCTCGTCAAGGCTCTGCACGGCATCGAAGAGCATCCGCAGTTTGTTGAGTTCTATTTCTTCTGCCATATCCATTTGCCAGTATCGTTTTTAGATTGCATAACAAATCTCACAACGGCATAGATTCCGTATAGAATCATCAGTACCCAAAGGATAAATGCCATGCCGAAAACATTGCTCCATGTAGGCTTCTCCACCCACGAAAGCAGGTAGAGCAGATAGCGCACTCCGCCAAACAGCACCGCTATTGCCATGCTGATGACTGCGAAGCGCAGTAATGAGCCTATGAAATGGAGCAAATATTTCATTTCGTTTTCAGTTCCTCGATCCGTTCTTTGAGTTCGGCAATCCGCTCGTCCTTTTCCTCAATCAACTGCTGGAGCAGCTTCACACGCTCGGCAAGGACGGCATCGCCGACAATCACCGACACATTACCGCTGTCGGATGCAGGCGAATAATCGCCCTCGGTGTGTACCTCGGTTCTCGGTGCTTCTTCTCCAGTCAGTAGCCATCGGGCATCAACATCAAGCGTCACCACGATTTTAGTAATCATATCAACGCTCGGCTTACTGCGCCGTTGCTTGCCCAAGTAGTTAGATAAGCCAGTCGGGGGCAAACCAATTGACTTAGCAAACGCTGCTTTATTGCCGTCAAAACGGTCGTTTATCAGCGTTTCGATGCGGTCATTTATAGTTTCAGCCATATCTTAAATGTTAAATAATCTTAAATATCTAATTATATTGCCCGATTGGTTTGGTAATCTAAACCAATTGACTTACCTTTGCACTCAAAGTTACGAAAAAGTAATTAAAACACCAAAAAATGGGACTTAAAAAATTAAAGACACAATCGCTGGTCGATGCGCTAAAGTCGATGAATGTAGGCGAAACCTGCATTGCACCTGACGAGTGTACTCCCACTTACGTCAAGAAAGCGTGTAGCGAACTCAAGGAGAAAGGCTACCTGTTCACAACGTCAACCAAGACTGGTGTACAGACAATCACAAGACTTCAATAACCAATTGACGATGGCACGCAAGTATTTCAAGTCAAAAGACGAGGCACGCAAAGCACTCAGCGAACGCAAGCGCAACGACATCTCCTGTTGCGATGAGATTTTCAAGATGCCGAAAGGCACAAGTCATGCAGGGCAATACGCCGTCTGCTAACACATAGAGTTTCTAAATACCTACTGATATGGCAAAGCACGAAATTTTCTATGCCCTCTGCGACCTCTTCAATGAGGGCGAGGTAGTGGTAGGCAAGGACATAATCATCAAGGTCATTGACGTAGCACGCCACACATTCCCCGAGTTCGTTATCAGCGTTGGGAAATATGACTCCGACAAAAAGACTCACGTCCTCCATGTGGACAACTTCAATGAGGCCAAATGATGAAGACTACCGAACAGAAGCGTGCGCAGGCACAACGCATAGTCAATCTGATTGACACTCGCGGCGACTGGGTCAACCGCCTCTACCGCTTCACCCAGTTCCTGCTCAAGCACCACCCCGATTTATTAATCAACAAGTAACATCAAAACCACAATAGACATGAAAAAGTACATCCTTACCCTCGCATTCGCAACCGCCCTGCTGACAGGTTGCACCACCAACAAGGTTGCCCTTGACAACCTCCGTGGCGAAATCTCGTGGAACGCATTTTGCGATGCACACGGCTACGACCGCAACGACAACACCTATCAAGCGACCAATGAGTACCTCGATACTTGGTGCGGCTCCGTGGACGAGGAAGCCGCCTTCATCAAGGCAGGAGTTGAACCCTATAAAGCATACAGCCATGAATAAGACAATCTCAATCATCCGTATCTGCATTCTCTTTGTCCTCAGCGGACTCGCAACAATATTCATCTTCGGCGAGGAACAGGACGAAAACACATTGGTGCTTCTTCGGCACGTCATGGTTGACAAGGCTCTCGGTATCGCGCTCTGCTATTACATCGCCCGGCTCTACAAGCGTTGGAGCAAGGTTGACCCGTGGCTGATGGCTTACGACAAGATGCGTGACGAGGTCATGGAGAAACCCAACCCAATGTGCCTTGACAACGACAAGGAGGACTGACCCGATGACATTTCTCCAGTTTGCTGACAAAAGCGTCCCTTATGGCGTGTTCGTGAAAGACGTGGCGGCCGAGGTAGTCCACCTGCTCAAAAAGGATGATGCCGACCCCGACTACGTAAGCCAACGGAAAGCCTTTGAAATGTTCGGGCGCAGGAATGTAGAGCGGTGGCGCAGGCAGGGTAAAGTCAACCCCTGCAAGCGTCCGGGCAAAGTGGAGTACAGAACCGCAGACCTGCGTCTGCTACAACGCACACAACAAGACTACTTAGACCCATCGAAGTAGTCATCAAGGGAGAATACGACCAAGCGGCCGAGGTGACCGGTAGGTGAAAGCACTGGTGCGGTAAAACGCCATCGCAGGTTCGACTCCTGCTTCTCCCACCAACGAGATAACAAACATTTTAACCCCTCAATGTTATGAGTAAAATAAATCTTACCGTTGAGCAAATCAACGAACTGCAACCGCAGGACATCACCACAAATGAATTTGTGCGCGACAAGTTCATCCAAATCTACGAAGCCATGTGGACACCCTCTACTGGCGTGTCCGGCGAAGCCGCCTATGAGCGCGAAAGCCGTAACTTCAACCGCATCCTCGCCGAGAAAGAGGACATCCGTAAGAGCTGCACCCGATTCTCGCTCTTCACGGCATTCCTTGACGTGGCTATATCGGGTCTCTCCCTTGACGCAGGAACTCGTGCGCAGGCATACTTGCTCTCTCGCTCCATCGCCGTTGACTCCTACCTCGATCAGCAGGGCAACAAGAAAAACAGATACGAAACCCAGTGCGTCCTCACCATCTCCGGCTACGGCGAACTCCTGCACCGCGCCCGTGTCGGCCAGATACGCCACGCCGACAACCCAGTCATCGTATATGCCGAGGATGAGTTTGAGTTCGGAGAGCGCAACGGCAACAAGTTCGTGAACTACACCTGCCGTCTGCCCCATACATCGGGCAACATCGTAGCCTGCTTCATGAAGATTACACGCGCTGACGGCTCGGTTGACTATGCTGTTATGCTCCCCGAGGACTGGAATCGCCTCGCAGGTTACTCCGCACGTCAGAACCGCAAGTGGGACAACAACAACCGACGATATGTTGACGGTGCGCCCAATGCCCTCTACGGACAGCGTGGACAGGACGGCACTCTCAAGATTGATACTGGCTTCCTCATCGCCAAGTGTATCAAGCACGCTTTCAAGTCATACCCGAAAGCGCGTGTCGGCCGTGCTACCCAACTGGAATCACAGCAGGTTGATGACATGGAAATCAACGATGACATCTACGGACTGGAGGACGGCTCTTCCGCCAACACCTCAACAGGTGAAATCATGCCCAAGCAGGACACTGGCTTTGCCCCGGCTCCCGACACCTCCGCAGGTGTGACCATCAACCCCGAAGCCTCTGCCGACACAGAGGGAAGCGATGATGTATTCTAATATCCTTACAATACCAAAGTACAATGAGTGAAACTAATAACAACCTGCCTATCCTGCGCGAAGAGAACGTGCAGTTGATAGTGCAAAGCGCCCCCAACGCCTACAATACCAACTCGCTCTCATCCATGCGTTGCGCCGACTTCGGCAAGAATCTTCTTGACGAGATAGAGCGTTCCGGCATGACCGATGAACTGGACAAACGCTGTGCCGAATACATCGACAAGGCGAAACGCACTCTCAAGGCGATGAATGAACGCCGTGCGCCGTTCACAAAACTCTTCGACCAGATACGCTCCGAGTTCACTGGTATGGAGAACACCATCGACCCGACCAAAAAGGACACCGTGCCTTATCTGATTCAGCAGAAGCGCAACGCCTATGCCGCCAAAAAGCGTGAAGAGGCTGAACGCGCACGCCAAGAAGAGATGCGCCGTAAACAACGTGAGGATGCTATCAACCGCTACACGCAGGATGCCGAGGACGACTACCGCCGTCAGTTTGACAGCACCGTCACCTCCACCATCAACGAACTTACAAGCCTCAACCAGTCGCTCACGATCGAGAATTTTGACGAGGTCAGCGAGAAACTAAAGAACTTCAAGACAACCCTCGGCAACGAGTGGTTTCAGTACTGCCAGTCCCACGCACACAAGCCCTACGAAATCAGCGATGGCGAGGCTATCAAGATTCGCCAGTCAATCCTCAACCGTCTCTCCAAGCAGTTCAAGGAGCAATATGCAAGCGAGGTCGGGGAATACCGCGACACTATTGCTGACGCTCTGCCCTCAAAGAAGCGCGAACTGGAGCGCATGGCGAAAGCCAGTGCCGAGGAGCAGGCACGCATGAAAGCCGAACTGGAGGCCCGCGAGGCTGCGGAAACCCGCCGTCTTGACGAAGAGCGCAAGCGCAAGGAAGAGGAAGCACAGGCCGCCAAGAAAGCACAGCAGACCGCTACCGAAATGGACGGACTTTTCTGTCAGGCCGCCGTGGCTACCCCGGTAGGCTATCAGCCTAAGACCGCCGTCCGCAAGCGCGTTGTCACCGACAACCCCGACGGCATCCTCGCCGTGGTATCCATGTGGTGGTCTAAAGAGGGCCGCTTCCTCTCAATGGAAGAACTCAGCAAGATTTTCAAGAAGCAGATTACCTTCTGCGAAAAACTTGCCAACGACAAGGACAACCCCGAACTCATAAGCTCGCCTTTCGTGCGCTACGAGGACGAGGTTAAAGCAAAGTGAGCATGAACAATCCCGATGCGTACTATCAGCGCAGTGAGGTCAGCAACTCCGACCTCACTGCCTTGAAAGAACTCCTGCACCCTCGCCCTATGTTCGGTGACCGCGAGGCGGCTTTCCGCTTCGGGTCTATCGTGGACGCTATCATCACCGAACCCTCACGCGTGGACTTCCTGCGCATGACGATTGATGGCGAACCGGTTGACGAGGACGAGTTTCTCCACGCACGCGAAATGCAACGCGCTCTCCGCGCCGAGGCACGCCGTGACCCATTCCTCGCCAAAGTCCTTGAACTTGCAGACACACAGCGGTACATGGTCAACAAGGCGCAAGAGTTTGAAAACGGCGGCTTCTATTTCACGCTCGACACTCGCTGTAAGTGGGACTGGTGGGTCGATGCCGCACATTTCGGCGGTGACCTCAAGACCTGCGCGGCATCGACCCAAAGGGAGTTTGAGGATGCCGTTGACTTCTTCGACTGGGACAGGAGCCGCGCATGGTACATGGATATAGCAAAGTCCAACAAGGACTTCATCTATGCCATCAGCAAGAAAAACTGCAACATCTTCAAGTTATTCATCAACCGAGGCGATGACATCTACAATCGCGGACGCGAAAAGTATGAAGACCTCGCTTTCAAATACTGGGCTTTTACCTTATGAGTAATCTTCAGCACAAACTTAAGATTGAGCCGTACCCTTACCAGCGTGAGGGTATTGAGGCAGGTCTGAAGTGGCAACGCTTCCTCATCGGCGATGAGCCGGGACTGGGCAAGACGCTCCAAAGCATAGGCGTGGTTGATACAGCCAACGCTTACCCCTGCTTGGTTATCTGTCCGTCCTCGCTCAAAATCAACTGGCAGCGCGAGTTTGAGAAATTCACTGACAAGAAAGCACTGGTGCTTGACAACTCCGTGGCTACCACATGGCCCTATCTCCTGCGGATGGGTATGCAACAGGTCGCCATCGTCAATTACGAGAGCCTGCGCAAGTTCTTTGTTTGGGACATTCACGCACGCAAGGGACAGTCGTTCCGATTAAAAGACGTGGTGTTCTGCCCGGACATTCAAATCTTCAAGTCGGTAATCATTGACGAAAGCCATAGGGTCAAAGACCCCTCGGCACAGCAGACAATCTTTGCGCGTGGCATAGTCGAGGGCAAGCAGTGGCGCATACTCCTTTCGGGTACGCCTGTTGTCAATCGCCCTGCCGACCTCATTGCGCAGCTCTCAATCATGGGGCGACTGGCAGAGTTCGGCGGTAGATCTAAATTCCTCGCCGACTACGGCGGTGGTGAAATCTCCAAAGAACGCCGTGGCAAAGATGAATATGACGAGCCTCGCAACCTTGACCGCCTTTCGGCTGAACTCTATTCGCGGTGCATGATACGCCGTGAGAAAGCGAAGGTGCTGACGCAACTCCCAGACAAGACACGGACAGACCTCTATGTTGACATTTCCAATCGTGAGGAATACCAACTGGCGGCCGAGGACTTGGCAGAGTACTTGCGTACCTATGCCAAATGCGAGGACTACGAGATACGCCGTAAGATGCGTATGGAAGCGTTGGTGAAGTTCATGACCCTACGCGCCCTCTCGTCAAAGGGAAAGGTCAGGCAGGCGGTTGACTTCGTCAAGACGTTCCTTGCCAACGGCAAGCCCCTCATACTCTTCTGCTCCCTGCATGAGATTGTGGACGAGTTGAAAAAGGCTTTCCCGAAAGCGGTCAGCGTCACCGGGCGAGATTCCATGATGATGAAGCAGGCGGCTGTCGATGCGTTCCAGTCGGGCAAGGCGCAACTGATAATCTGCTCCATCAAGGCCGCAGGTGTCGGTCTTACCCTCACGGCTTCCTCCAACGTGGCATTCCTTGAACTGGCTTGGACGTATGCCGACTGCTGTCAGTGTGAGGACCGCGCTCATCGCATTGGACAAAAGGACAATGTAACGTGTTACTATCTTCTTGGCCGCAACACAATTGACACTGCTCTCTATAATATCATCCATCGTAAAAAAACTATCGCCAATCAGATTATGGCATCAAGCGATGATATTCCTACGGACGAAATGTACTTTGATGAATTGGTTTCAGCCTTTATGAATAATGAATGACAACATGATATCCACAAATGAAATATGGAAACCGGTCCCGGGTTACGAAAGCCTCTATGAGGTTTCCAACTTCGGTAGAGTGAGAAACACTCATTATTGGAGTTGTCATCACAAACTCATTGAGCGCAGGCCATATAGGATTCTGAAACAGGAAACAACACACGATGGCTACAAGAGAGTGGGACTGACGAAGTGTGGCGAAAGTAGGCACTTCTCGGTTCACCGCTTGGTCGGTGTTGCATTCATCCCCAATCCTGATTCGTTGCCCCAGATAAACCACATTGACGAGAATCAAGCCAACAACGTAGTGGACAATCTTGAATGGTGTGACGAGAAGCAGAATTGCAATCATGGACAACATCGAGAAAGAATATCATTTAGGCAAACCAATAATCCATATCATTCAAAAACAGTAAATCAATTTGATATGGCAGGTAATTTTATAAGGACGTTTCCCTCAACAAGAGAGGCAGAACGTCAAACAGGCATAGCCAGTGAACAAATCTCTCGCGTGTGTCTCGGAAAGAATCAGCACGCAGGAGGCTATCATTGGGAATATACTGACCTAAATCCCGACCCCGATGGCTGATGTCTGCAAGACTGACCTGCAAAAGGTCATTTCCTACCTCGATGAGGCAGCGAAACTATATGACGCGCTCCCCATGCAGAAATGCAAGTGCCGGGCGTACATGATAAACCAGTTAACAACCAAATTAAAAACCAAAATCAATGACAAAAAATGATTTGGCAAGAGAGGTGTCGGTATCAGAGAAGCTGCACCTTTCGACAGCAGTAAAGGCGGTGGACGGAATAATCCGTGTCATCAAGGAAGCACTCGCCAAGGGCGAGGAAGTAACACTGCGCGGCTTCGGAACTCTCTCCGTGGTTCAGCGCGAGGAGCGCAACGCGGTTCACTTCAAGACCAAAGAGCCGATTGTCGTTCCTGCACACCGCACCGTGAGAATCAGAATCAGTAAAGAACTCAAAGAAAAGCTCAACAATGGCACAGTGGATTGAAGTCAGAGCGCGTTACGACAAGATGATGGATAACGGCTCGGTCAAGAAAGTAACCGAACCCTATCTCGCTGACGCGCTGTCCTGCACCGAAGCAGAGGCAAGGGTAACTGAGGAACTCACGCCCTTTATCAGCGGAGACTTCCGCATTTCATCGGTAGTCACTACCAAAATCTCGGAAATCTTTTGGGATGCGTCCGGCGACCGCTTCTATAAGGTTAAGGTCAACTTCATCACCCTTGACGAAAATACTGCGACCGAAAAGCGCACAGCCTCCTACATTCTCGTGCAGGCTTGCGACTTCCGCAACGCTTATGAAAACTTCCTTGACGGCATGAAGGGAACAATGGCCGACTTCGAGATTGAGGCGATTACCGAAACCAAGCTGGTTGAGGTGTACAGGGCTAAACTATCCTCTGACAATGGCTAAATATCCAGTCAATCCATTTGCTGACGGAGCGAAGAATAACCCCTCGCGCAAGCGCAACAAGTACGGCGCGAAACGTGTCGGCGGTCATGCCTCTCAAAAGGAGCATGACCGCTCCAACCAACTCAAGTTGTGGCAACGCGCAGGTGTTATCTCCAATCTCCGAGAGCAGGTGTCCTATGAACTTATCCCTGCCCAGTATGGCGAGTGCGGCACCGACCTCAAAGGGAAGCCGGTCCGCGTCTGCCTTGAGAACGCCTGCAAGTACATTGCCGACTTTGTCTATACCGACACCGCAACCGGGCAGACCATAGTTGAGGACACGAAAGGAGTTCGCACAAAGGAATATATAATCAAGCGGAAACTAATGCTCTACCTGCATGGCATCCGCATAAAGGAAGTCTGAACTATGGACCGTGAGAGTTTCATATTCTACCGCAGCTTCTATGAGGCTATCAGATGTATGCCCACTGACGTGCAGGCTGAAATATATCCTGCCATCTGCGAGTATGCTTTGTTCGGGAAACAGCCGAAGAATCTTTCCGAGGTTGCCAAAGGTATGTTCACGCTTATTAAGCCTAACATTGACGTGAACACCGCTCGGTTTGAGAATGGCAAGAAAGGCGGTCGCAAGAGCCGTGCCAAAAAGCAGACCGCCAGAGCCGAACCTGCCTACACCCTTACCTATGAGCAGGAGGTGGAGCAGATGAGGTCTAATGAGAAATGGCGCAAAACTATCTGCGAGGATTTCAACATCACTGCGGAAGAGTATGAAAAACGCCTCTCTCGTTTCCTCGATCGCTGTAACGAAGATAAGACACGCAAGGGCAAGGAACATCATAATAGTTTCGTGGACTGTCAGAGCCATCTGCGATACTGGATGTCCAAAGCATACGCTCACCAACAAACATCAACCCCTGCGCCCGAAGATGATGCCGTTCCTTTCCCGGATATGGGTGATTCTTTCGGAGGCGTGGACTATGACGAACAATAACCATGAGTTACATAACAGAAAATACAACTGGACTGACACCCGAAATGATTACGCAGGTCAACGAGAAACGGCGCAGGGACGCTCTGCGTGACGAGCGGATGAAGATTGACAATGCAATCAAGCAGGTGCAGCTTGATGTGCGCAGGGCTGCCCAGTCTTTCCCCGACCTGTCCGACCCCGACATATTCAAATGGCACTGGAACTTCCTGCATCAGGTAGCCGAGGACATCGTTCTTGCACCTCAACGGCGCAAGTTCGATGTCGATGACCACAACAAGCAGATAATACTCTTCATGCTGTATTACTTCAACAACTGCGCCCTCGCAGAGCAGGTGTTCTCCGATAAACGCTACAAACTCGCCAAGCCCCTGCTTGTGCGCGGTGAAAAGGGAGTCGGCAAAACATTCCTCATGCAGCTCTTCTCCGAGTACCTGCGCAGGACAAAGAACCCCAATTTCTTTTTCAATGTATCGGTTACGGAAATGGTCAATTATTACACGATCAACAACAACCTCAACCGATACACCTACAACGACAGATCCGGAACAAAAGAGGATAACACCTTTGACGGCTGTCGCCCCTCCAATGTTTGCCTCAACGATGTCGGATTGCAGACACAGACTTTCTTCGGCCAGAACACCAAGCAACTGGTAAGCGAGTTTATCCATGCACGCTATGAGATATGGACGCAGTTCTCCTGCCGGGGTCATCTTACCACCAATCTATCCGTGCAGGCCCTCGCCAAAGAATTCTCCGATGCCTACGGACGCACGGTCGATAGGTTCAAGTCGTACAACATAATCGAAATGACCGGTTCAAGCCGCAGATAGCCATGACACCTACTGAAATCCGACAGCTTACGACCTCACCCTCGGCAACATCAAGGCGTGTTTCCGTCAGAAGATGATGAGCGAGAAAATCTACGACCGTCTCGACGGCAACATCATCATCGGCTGGCTACGGGAATTTAAGTCTGAAATGGCCGACATTTGCGAGAACGCCAGCATGGGGCGCGAACGGGCGAAGCAACGCGAGGAAGTGTCGGGTAATGCGGGCGCAATCACGCACACAGTCTATCTGGCCATGCTCGAAGCGCGAGCCAACGACGGCGACAAGGGAGCGCAGCAGATACTCGACGACTATAAACAGCGGGCCAAGATCCCGACATTGGAAGAGCGACACCGCAAGAAGGTGGAATTTTTCAAGTTCAAAACACAATATGACAGAAACAAAAAACTAAGAGAAGATGCTGATAAGAACACCAAGGCCGGAGGACACTGACGGCAAAATGAACGACGAGATGATACGCGACATATTGGACCGCAGGACACCGAACCAGCTCGGGACGGATTACATAGACTGGCTGTTGACAAAAGTCGAAGACCCGAAGCTGAAAGAGATGCTTGACGACTATTGGACTTCGGCCTACCATGCAGAGGAAGCCGCCTGTGATATTTTATAACAAGTTAACCTATACAATTATGACAATCTACATCTCCTTCCGATAACCGGCCAAGAACAGGAAGCGCGTGAGAAAGCCGACCTCACCAAAGCGATGCTCAGCCGGGCCGGCCACAAAGTGATAACCCCGTTTGAAGTCTATGCCGGGAAAAATCCCGTCTACAAAGACCACATCGCCTTCGACATCCGCGCGTTGCTTGACTGCGATGCCATCTATCTGTGCGATGGATGGCAGTTCAGCAAAGGCTGCCAGCTCGAAGCCGAAGCCGCGAGAATCTACAAACTGCAAATCATGCACGAGCGTCAACCGAGCGATGGCGGCGCGTACTTCTTCAACCGATAGGCTATGGCAAACGAGAAACATTCGAATGTCCGCGTGCCCAAATACGATATGTATTGGGTGGCTGCAAAAGATCCGTTCGATCCCTGCCCCGTCTATAAAGCTCAGGAAAAGCACGACATCTTCGACCAGCGTGCATGGGACGAAGGTCGATATTTCCTCAGCCGAGATGAGGCGATGGCCGACGTTCACCTCCGCCGAGGCAAGGTGATGCGATTGAGGCAGAGCCAGTATGCCAAAAAACATTCGCTCAAAAAGAAAATCAAACTTTAACCGAAACAATCATGAACGAAGAACCCAATCTCACGGAAGAACCGAGATTCCCCAGATTCAAGCAGGGCGATAGAGTCGTCTACATGCTCAACTCCGAGCCGAAATTCTGCGGCACGGTGACACAAGTCAACGAGCATCAGGGCACGACCGAAAGCAATGACTACTATACATATCACATCCGTTTTGACCACGGCACGGACGCCAAATGGGTCAACGAGTTTTGGCTCATGCCGTGCGAAGATCCGAAACCC
>SAMEA3663118__coassemble_152_pt1 | contig 32144 bp, 22 predicted proteins | sample SAMEA3663118__metabat2_high_PE_005 | metagenome-assembled genome bin SAMEA3663118 (sample SAMEA3663118) | pig gut metagenome | biome: pig gut; feature: pig-associated habitat; material: faeces | place: Denmark | collected 2012 | reverse complement strand
ATCTTGGCAATCATGATACGCGGCTGGCGGCCTTCGCGTTTTGCGAAGTCGGCCACTGCGCGGCGGGCTTCCTCAAACTCGGGATCACCCTTTTCTTCACTTGAATACACTCCTGAAATAGTTTTGATGACGGCTTTGTAACGGCCAACCACAGCCTCGCAGGCGTCGGAAATTTCGCCGAGCGAAGCGCGGAGACCCGCAGCTTTGACAGCGAGGTCGAGAAGGTTGCCCTTCGACGGATCTTTCACAGCCTCGGTGATGTCGGCGAGAGCTTTCTTCACTGCGGCCTCGTCGCGGTTCTTGCGGAGATCCTCCAGACGGGCACACTGCTCTTTGCGCACCTCGGTGTTGTCGACTTCGAGGATGTCGATGGGATCCTCATGGTCGAGGCGGAACTTGTTGATGCCGACGATGGTCTGTTTGCCGGAGTCGATGTGGGCCTGTGTGCGGGCAGCGGCCTCCTCGATGCGGAGTTTCGGAAGTCCGGTCTCGATGGCCTTGGCCATGCCTCCGAGTTTCTCGATCTCCTGGATGTGCTCCCAGGCGCGGTGGGCGATCTCGTTGGTGAGCGATTCCACATAGTAGCTGCCTCCCCAGGGATCCACCTGCTTGCAGACGTAGGTCTCTTCCTGGATGTAGATCTGGGTGTTGCGGGCGATGCGGGCCGAGAAGTCGGTCGGCAGGGCGATTGCCTCGTCGAGGGCGTTGGTGTGGAGCGACTGGGTGTGGCCGAGGACTGCTCCCATGGCCTCAACGCAGGTGCGGCCCACGTTGTTGAAGGGATCCTGCTCGGTGAGCGACCAGCCGGATGTCTGGCAGTGGGTGCGCAGTGCGAGCGATTTCGGATTTTTCGGGTTGAACTGCTTCACGATCTTTGCCCAGAGCATACGGGCGGCGCGCATCTTGGCGATTTCCATGAAATAGTTCATGGAGATGCCCCAGAAGAAGGAGAGGCGCGGAGCGAAGGAGTCGATGTTCATGCCTGCGTTGACACCGGCGCGGAGATATTCCAGACCGTCGGCCAGAGTGTAGGCCAGCTCGATGTCGGCTGTTGCGCCGGCCTCCTGCATGTGATAGCCGGAGATTGAGATCGAGTTGAACTTGGGCATGTTTTTCGACGTATATTCGAAGATGTCGGCGATAATCTTCATGGAGAATGCCGGCGGGTAGATATACGTGTTGCGGACCATGAACTCCTTGAGGATATCGTTCTGGATGGTTCCGGCCATCTCTTCCAGAGATGCGCCCTGTTCCAGACCGGCGTTGATGTAGAAAGCGAGCACGGGGAGCACAGCGCCGTTCATCGTCATCGACACCGACATCTTGTTGAGGGGAATTCCGTCGAAAAGCACCTTCATGTCTTCGATCGAGCAGATCGACACGCCGGCTTTGCCGACGTCGCCGACAACGCGCTCGTGGTCGGCGTCATAACCGCGGTGAGTCGGAAGGTCGAACGCCACCGAAAGACCCTTCTGGCCGGAAGCGAGGTTGCGGCGGTAGAAAGCGTTGGATTCTGCAGCCGTGGAGAATCCGGCATACTGGCGGATTGTCCAGGGGCGCATAGGATACATGGCGCTGTACGGGCCGCGGAGGAACGGGGGAAGACCTGCCACATAATCGAGGTGTTCCATTCCTTCGAGGTCGGTTTTCGTATAGATCGGTTTCACCGGGATGAGCTCGGCGGTGAGCCACTCCTCACCCTCAACCGGCTTGTGGCCTTCGGGAGCCACTATCTTTGTAATATCGATTTCTTTAAAATTCGGTCTCATGATATGGGATTATTTGAGGAGTTTAGCGTTAAAATCAACCAGAGTGTCGAGCACGTTGCATTTCACGTGGATGAAGCTCTCAATGCCCTGGGCCTTGAGGTCGTCCATGCATTTGGGAGCGCCGGCCACAACGAAGAGGGCGCGTCCGGCGAGTTCCTTGAAGGCTTCGGGAGCGAAGTCGGCATATTCGTCGTCGCTCGAGCAGAGCACCACCACGTCGGCTTTTTTCTCCATGGCGGCGTCGATGCCCTCTTTCACGGTCTCGAATCCGATATTGTCGATAATCTCATATCCGGCGCAACCGAAGAAGTTTGCGCTGAACTGGGCGCGGGCGAGGCGCATAGCGAGGTTTCCGATCGTGAGCATGAACACTTTCGGACGGTTGGCGGCGCGCTCGGTGTCGAGGCGGAGCTGTTCGAACTGGCTTGCAGCGCGGGCGAAGTCGAGGCTTGCCACTGCGCCGTCGGCCACTTCCTCCTCTTTGCAGCCGCAACCGCAGCCGCAGGCGTCTTTCACCTTGTCGAGCTCCATCTCGTTGAAGTTCGGGAACTGGTTGGTGCCGAGGAGCGACTCTTTGCGACGGGCCACGTCGAGATGACGCTTAACGCCGCTTTCGTTGACCTTGCCCTGGAGCTCACCGCTCTTGAGCATGGCATAGAATCCCCCTTTTTCCTCAATTTCGTTGAAGATTCCCCAAGCCACTTTGGCGATGGAAGCTGTGAGGGTCTCGATATAATAAGAACCGCCGGCGGGGTCAACCACCTTGTTGAGGTGAGACTCGTCGCGGAGAAGGAGCTGCTGGTTGCGCGCGATTCTCTCGCTGAATTCGTCGGGACGCTTGTAGCATTCGTCGAAGGGGAGGGTCTCGATGGAGTTGACTCCGGCGAGAGCGGCGCTCATGGTTTCGGTCATGGAGCGGAGCAGGTTGACGTGAGAATCGTAAAGCGTCTGGTTGAAACGGCTTGTCACGGCGTGAACCCACATCTTGCAGGCGCAGTCGCAGGCGGGATTGTAGGCTTTCACGATTTCGGCCCAGAGCATGCGGGCGGCGCGGAATTTCGCGAGCTCCATGAAATAGTTGGAGCTGATGCCCATGTTGAATTTCACGCGGCATGCCACCTCTTCCGGTTTCAGACCGGCTTCGGTCATCATGTCGAGCCATTCTGCGCCCCATGCGAGAGCGTAGCCGAGTTCCTGAGTGATATATGCGCCGGCGTTGTTGAACATCTTGCTGTCGACAACGAAGCAGCGGAGTCCGGGCACTTCCTTCACAGCGTCATAGAGAGCCTTGCCCTCTGCGGCGGCATCTTTGGGGAAGGGGAGTCCGTGACGGAGCAGACGCTTGAACGGATTATAGTCGATCGAACCGCGGAAATCAGCTGCGGCGCCGGCTGCGTTGATGAGGCCGACGAGCTCTTTGGCTACTTCCACTGCGTGGCCGGGGCAGCATTCGATGCTGACTTCGACTTTCTTGAGGTCGATGTCTTTGAGAACGACTGCGAGATCTTTCGGATCCATCTTCCTGCACATCTTGATGCCGAGCGATTCAACGCCGCGGTTGAGGATATGCTTTGCGTGGTCGTTCATCTCTTCAGGGGTGTCGCCGATCACCTGCTGACGGATGAGCCAGTCATTGTTGTCGCGGGTGCCGCGAAGATAGGGGAATTCGCCCGGAAGAGTGTCGAGCGCCGGGAGTCCGGCCAGATCCTCTCTGCGATAGAAGGGCTGCACGTTGAAGCCTTCATTGGTGCGCCACACTAACTTGCGGTCAAAATCAGCACCTTTTAAGTCGACATTGATCTTTTCGCGCCATTCCTCTGTGGAGACGGGCGGGAACATGTCGAACAATCTTTCTTTCTGTTCTGCCATTTTAGCGTATTTTTGGTATTAGCTATTAATTCAGATTTGTAGTTTAGATTTTGTTCGTTTATGGTATCAGATTGCTCAGAGGCCAACTTGTCGTTGCATGAAGTTGAGTCAATCTTTCAATTCTGTCGGGATATTATGAACTCCGAAGATCTGGAAACTGAGATGTTATCAATCGCCGATCTCCGGCATATCGCTATTGCAAAGTTATCTAATATTTTCGGATTAAAAAACTTTTAAGTCCAAAATCTTCGCATAAAAGATTCCTCCGGGACGCTCCGGAGGAAAGTTTCTGCTTTTTTATATGGAATTGAGGCCGGCAACGATATGTTGCGAGGGTAGAGAAGGCTAAATCTCGAGCCTCTTGTCGCGGCATCTCATCACTCTGGCGGGGAAATCCTCCACCATCTGCAGATTGTGGGTGGCCATTACGATGGCCGTTCCTTTTTCGGCGAGTTCATGAAGGAGCGACACGATGTGATATCCGGTGCGCGGATCGAGGTTCCCCGTCGGTTCGTCGGCGAGGATAAGTTTGGGAGAGTTGAGCAGCGCGCGGGCGATGACCACCCGTTGCTGCTCGCCGCCGCTGAGCTCGTGGGGCATCTTGTAGGCTTTGTTTTCCATCTCCACGGCTTTGAGCACTTCGTGGATGCGGTCTTCGATTTCCGATTTGTTTTTCCAGCCTGTGGCCTGGAGCACAAATCGTAGGTTGGCGGCCGCAGAGCGGTCGGAAAGCAGCTGGAAATCCTGAAAGACTATGCCGATTTTGCGCCGCAGATAAGGCACGTCTTTCTTGCGGAGAGTCAGAAGGTCGAAGCCGAGCACGTCGGCTTTCTCTCCGGCCGGAATCGCCACGTCGGCATACATCGTCTTCATCAGCGAGCTCTTTCCGCTGCCGACCCTTCCGACAAGATATCTGAATTCGCCTTCCTCCACGCTGAAGGTCACGTCTTTGAGCACCGTGCGTTCGGCGCGGTCCACCTGCACTCCCCTGTAGTCTATGATTGTTGCCATTTATTCAAAGAGTTTTGCGAAGAGGTCTGACACGCGGGCCACTTCGACTATCTCGATTTTATATTTTTCCTTCACTCCCTTAAGGTTTCCTTTCGGGATATAGATTGTGGTGAAGCCGAGTTTTTCAGCCTCGGCCACACGCTGCTCCATTCTGGTGACGGTGCGAATCTCGCCCGAGAGTCCGACTTCGCCGGCGAAAGCCACCCGCTTCGGAATCGTCAGGTCGAAATTCGACGACATCACGGCCACAATGACAGCCATGTCGATTGCCGGGTCGACCACTTTCAGTCCTCCGGCGATATTGAGAAACACATCCTTCTGTCCGAGTTTGAATCGGGCTCTTTTCTCAAGCACGGCCAGGAGCATGTTTAGCCGCCGCTGGTCGAAGCCTGTCACGGCGCGCTGCGGAGTGCCGTAGGCCGCCGACGAGACAAGCGCCTGCACTTCCACCAGGAAAGGCCGCTGCCCTTCGACTGTGACTCCGATGGCTATGCCGCTCATCTCCTCCTCCCGATTGTCGGAGAGAAGCATTTCCGACGGATTCTTCACTTCGCGCAGTCCGTGCTGCACCATTTCGTAGATTCCGATCTCGCTGGTCGAGCCGAAGCGGTTTTTTATCGAGCGGAGAATCCGGTAGAGATATTGGCGGTCGCCTTCGAACTGGAGCACCGTGTCGACGATATGCTCGAGCACCTTCGGGCCGGCGATCGAACCCTCCTTATTAATATGGCCGACAAGGATCACCGGCACTCCGCTCTCCTTGGCGTAGCGAAGCAGTGAGGCAGCGCATTCGCGCACCTGCGAAACGCTTCCTGCGGCCGACTCGATGTCGGGAGACTGGATTGTTTGTATAGAATCGACAACCACAATCTCCGGTTTCACATTCTCAATCTGCGAGAATATTGCGTCGAGATCGGTTTCGGTGAGGATATAAGTGTTGTCGGAAACTTTCCCGAGCCTGTCGGCGCGGAGCCGGAGCTGCGAGGCGCTCTCCTCGCCTGAAATATATAGGATGCGCCTTTGCCTGATCGAGAGGATGTTTTGCAGAAGCAGGGTGGATTTCCCGATTCCGGGTTCGCCGCCGATAAGCGTAAGGCTTCCGGCCACGAGACCGCCGCCGAGCACGCGGTTGAGTTCTCCGGAAGGCATGCGGATGCGCAGCTCATCGGAGACTTCGATTTCCGAGAGCTTCACCGGGCGGGAGCTTTTCACCAGACTGCGTCGTCCTCCCTTAGCTTTGGGAGCCACTTTTTCTTCCACCATCGTGTTCCATTCTCCACAACCGGGGCACTGGCCAAGCCATTTCGGCGACTCATAGCCGCAACTGCTGCAGAAGAACACGCTTTTTCCGCCGCTTTTCGCCATGCCTATTTGCCGTTTTTGATAAGATAATCGGCGGCTGCTTTCACGTTGGCTATCACGCTTCGCGACGAGTAGGTGGCTCCGCTCACGGCGTCGACCTTAGCCTTCGATGCCTGCTTGAGGGTCATGCCGTTCCAGCGGCGCAGAAGACCGGAGTCGGTCACCTTCTTGAAATATGCCGGAGATTCCTTGTTGGGAAGCGCGGTGACTTTCACGATCTTCCCCTTTTTCACGGTAACCTCGAGGGGTACGGGACCGCGGAAGCCTTTGACCGTGCAGAGACCTGTGGTGTTGACCACGCGGCTGCCGTCGGAGAGCTTGGTCACTTTGGGAGCCGGATCAGTGCCGGAGACCGGAAATATGGCGAAGGCGCAAAGAATGAGCGCCGGAATCAGCTTGCTTGTTTTCATCATAAAATGCCTGAAAATAATTAGGCGGGAAAATCAATGTTGAAGAATCAACGTATATTTTCTCTTATTTTTTGCTTTACTCTGCAAAAATAATAAAAAAAATCAAAAAAATGGAGAGCGCGGCGCACTCTCCATTTTTATAACTTGATTTCTTAGATCTTTGCTCCTGCCGATCAATGCAGGTTGGGGTTGAGCTCGTTCCATTTCTCTACCGGGGGAAGGATGCCCATGGAGATGATTTCGTCGCGCATCTTGCAGAGGTGCTTGTAGCTTGCCTCGAGGGCGGCGAGCTCCTCTTTTGTGCCGGTGAAGGGCTTTGTGTAAACGCCGTCGCTTGTGACGCGAGAAGGCATTGCCATCATCACGTGGTTGAAGCGGTCGGAATCAGCGTAGCATCCAACGGGATAGTCGAATTCTTCGCCGCCCATGGCAGCCTCGCACATTTTTACAGAGAGGTAAGCCGGGCTCTGGAAGGAGCTGCGGCGACGGAGCTCGATGATCTTGGCACCGCCCTGCGTAACTTCCTTCTGCATAGCCTGCCATTCCTCCATCGAAAGGCCTTTGCCGTTGCATAAGGCTTTGCCTTCGATGATGTCGGTGAGCTTGATGCCGTCGATAGTGGTCGGAGTGGAGAAGACAGCCATCTTCTCGCCGTGACCGCCATAAGTGTAGGCGTTCTTGATGAGGCTCTGGCTGATGCCGAAGTGCTGGGCGAGAGCTTCTTTCAGACGAGTGGAGTCGAGGGCTGCGAGTGTGGCCACCTGATTGGGCTTCAGACCGCTGTGGATCAGGGCAACGAGACCCGTGATGTCGGCGGGGTTGAAGATGACGATGAGGAATTTTGCGTCGGGGCAGTATTTCTTGATGTTCTGTCCGAGCTCCTCAGCCACTTTGGAGTTGCCAGCGAGGAGGTCTTCGCGAGTCATGCCTTCCTTGCGGGGAGCGCCGCCCGAAGAGATGATGTATTTAGCATCTTTGAAAGCCTCGGCGGGATCTGTAGTGCTTGTGATTTTAGCCTCGTCGAAGCCGCACTGGCGCATTTCCTTTGCCACGCCTTCGGCGCTGAACACGTCGTAGAGGCAAACGTTGGAAGAAAGACCGAGCATGAGGGCTGTCTGAGCCATGTTGGAACCGATCATTCCGGCGGCTCCGACAATAAGAAGTTTTTCGTCGGTTAAGAAATTCATAGCTTTTCTAAAATATTTGGGTTGTCAAATTTGATTTGATGATTTTTTCGTGTTTTTATGGTTTTTATGGCCTTATAGGCTGAGCGAATTTACGTTTTGCCTCAGGCTTTGTATCTATATTACGACGCCGGGCACCCGGTTGTTCATTTCAACTGCAAATATAACAAAAACTCCCGTCACCAGCAAATTTATCGCCGCTTACCTTCCAACGTTTCCTTTCAATGGCCTGCCAAATTCATACCAACCCGCGATCCGGGTCATTTTTTTGGGGGGTGTCATGAGGCCTTATGCTCATAAGGTCTTATGCTAAGGAATCATTGAAAAGTAATATAAGGTCTTCGTCTTTTGCTTTGTATGTGGCATTGACGAGATAGTGGAGGATCGAATTCAGTAGTTTCATCTCACCGAGATCTTTGATAGAAATAAACAATTTCTTGAAATGTGAATCCTTATTCGACATCACGTTTTTAGTCTGTGTGGTGAACTCTTTCAACTCAGGAGAAAGTTCAAATTTCCCCATGTCGATGTTGGCTGCCTCCGCACATGAAAGTATAAAGCCGTCGGCCGCAGGGTGAATCAGAATGATGAAGTGTTGCCGGGAGGAATGATGTAGCAGTGTAATATGTTCGCTTGTCGCAATTTTCCTGAATTCATTTAGATAGCCGGGGCGTCTTTTGTCTGCATCAATCATACCAACGGCAAAACGATTGGCGAATTTTTCCTTCATAACCTTCGCAACCTGATTGCAACCCTTCTGGTGATTGCAACCGCCTGAACAAACCAATGTTTCCACAAGGTTTGTATCGACGTAGCATTCAGGTATTATAAAGTCTGTTCGACGTTTCATTTGTCAAGATACGCTTCAAGGTTATAAAACATATCTATGCCGTTATCGTATGCTTCCTGAAGCTGCTCGTCGGAAAGACGTTTCACAACAGTTTCGTTGTTGTCAATGTCAACTACAAAAACAGCCAGATCATTCCCCGCACTTTCAAGCAACGAGCTCATTACATAGGGAGAATGGGTGGTAATAAAAAACTGGTTGTTTTCCGAAGAGATAATGTCATTAACCACATTTGAAATGTAGGGAGGAAATGTGTGCGCTTCCGGTTCCTCAAAACATATTGTCTTGTTTTTGTTGCTTTCTATGGCGGCTTTATAAAAAATCAAGCGTTGCAAGGAATCTGCAAGAGAACTGAAAGGAACCAGAAACATGTCAAGACCATTTTCTCTCATCGCTTTAATTTCCTGCGTGCCGGAATCAAACATCATTTTCAGACCGTAGTTGTGGAACAGGTTTGCAAGACCTGATTTCAAGGAGGGGAGATTTGCGATGGTTTCCATTAGGTTTGATCCTGAAGGGGGAAGAAGAAAACCGGAATTGGAAGCTTCAGGGATAAATTTCCTCGGGAAAAAATAAGCGAGAATGTCAGGAAAAAAAGATGGTTCTTTCTTTGACGTCAGTGTCAAAGAGGGAGAAAAGGCATATTTGTTTTCTTCGTTTTGTCCGGTTATATCAACCGTCAGACCGTTGTTGGCGTTGCGAGAAACCGTCAGCGAATTTCCGCCCGCCGATACTTCAATCGGAGACGACGAGATTCCGTTATGAAATAAATCGGCAGTATTTTCTATTCTGACAAGACTTTTGATAGACCTGTTTGAACTGTTAACAAGATATGGCACGTCAAACAGAGCGAGAGCTTCCAAAATATTGCTCTTGCCAACGTTTGGCCTGCCTATGAGCACGTTAATGCGACGGCAATCAGCGAGCTCTACCGATTTTGCAGACTTGAAATTTTTGATGCAAACGTTTTTAATCTTGCTTTTTGCGAATTTATCCATAATATGCAAATTTACAAATTTTTTTTTGATATGACGGCTACCATGGAATTTATTTTTCTGTTGATGAGTAGGGATGTGTAAATTCGGCGATGTTTTTGTTATGGTTATAGATGCGGGTTTCGCGCTTTTTCGTTAATTTTGCATTCGCTAATGAGCGAAACCCACTTTCCCCGCGATATTGACAACGGCGGAAAAACTCATAATTTGCAGAAATGAAAGCTGATCAGGTAAATATAAAGAATAAAAGGGCTCGGTTTGACTATGACATCACCGATACCTATGTGGCCGGCATCGTATTGACCGGTACGGAGATCAAGTCTATCCGCGACGGAAAGGCTTCGCTCGTCGATACCTATTGCATCGTCGAGAACGGCGAGGTATGGGTGAAGGGAATGAACATATCCGAATATTTCTACGGTTCATATAATAATCATGTGGCGCGACGCGACCGTAAGCTTCTTCTCAACCGCAAGGAGATTCAGAAGATAGCCAAGGCTGCGGAAGATCCGGGTTATACGATCGTGCCGATGAGGGTCTTCATCAACGAGCGCGGACTTGCCAAGATGATGATAGGTGTGGGTCGGGGAAAGAAAGAGTATGACAAACGCCAGTCGATCCGTGAGCGTGAGGACAAACGCTCGATCGACCGAATGTTCAAGAAATAACCTCCGACGGATATGCAACCCAAAATCCGCTCTCTCGAACTCCTCGCTCCCGCAGCCGACAAAGAGGTGGCGCGCGAAGCCATCCTGCATGGTGCAGACGCCGTCTATATGGGAGGGCCGTCGCATGGCGCCCGCCGAAAAGCATCCAACTCTATTGAAGACATCCGGGCCACGGTGGAATATGCCCATCAGTTCAGAGCCCGCGTATATGTCACGGTCAATACACTTGTATATGAAAAGGAGATTCCGGCGGTCGAAAAACTCGTATGGGATCTATATCGCGCCGGAGTTGACGCGCTGATTGTGCAGGATATGGCACTTCTGCGCATGAAACTCCCGCCGATAGCCTTGCATGCAAGCACGCAGTGCGACACCCGCACGCCGCAGAAGGCCCGTTTTCTGGAGGATGTCGGTTTTTCGCAGATTGTTCTTGCGCGAGAACTTTCGCTTGATGAAATCAGGGAAGTGTGCGGAGCGGTGACCGTGCCGGTGGAATGTTTTGTCCACGGAGCATTGTGCGTGAGCTATTCCGGCCGGTGCGGGGCGAGTCAGATGTCACTCGGTCGTTCGGCCAATCGTGGCGAGTGTGCGCAGATGTGCCGTCTTCCCTATACGCTTGTTAACGGCGAGGGGAAAGTGATTGAACGCGATAAATACCTTCTTTCGTTGCGCGATTTCAAAGCCTCAGCATTTCTCGAGGAGATGATCGAGGCGGGTGTGTCATCGTTCAAGATTGAGGGACGCCTTAAGGATGCCGCCTATGTTAAGAATGTGACGGCAGCCTATCGCAGGAGAATCGATGAGGTGATCGCTGCGAATCCCGGCAAATACCGCCGTTCATCTTTCGGAGAGAGCGAGATCAGTTTCACCCCCTGCTTATCGAAAAGTTTCAACAGAGGTTTTACGGATTATTTCCTGCATGGGCGCCGGCCGGTGAGCATGGCGTCGCTTCTCACACCGAAGTCGATGGGTGAGGAGATTGAGAATGTCGGTGAACTGAACAATGGCGACGGGATCAGTTTCTTCAACGATCGGGGTGAGTATGAGGGAGTAGGGGTGAATCGCGTGTCTAACGGTCGCATAATCAGCTCACGTCGTTTCACGCTGCCGAAGGGAGCGACGATCCACCGCACGTTCGACCGTCGCTGGCAGACGCTGATGGCCGGTGATACGGCCGTCCGCACCATAGCTGTTGATATAGAGATCGATGAGACGGGAGTTACGGCGCACGATGAACGGGATGTGGAGGTGCGTTTGCCGCTTGATGTCGAAAAGATGGAGGCTAAAAAGAGATTGAATCCCGAACCGATATTTGCGAAACTTGGTAATACAGTTTATCGTCTCCGCAGTTTTGAAAATAATCTGAATGTGGATACGTTTATCCCTGCCTCGCAACTCACGGCACTCCGCCGCCGGCTTATTGAAGCGCTTGACGAGGCGAACGAGGCGACGTATCCGTTCGACCGCCGTCGCAGTGAACAACTCGATGCGAAATATCCTCAGAGTAGGCTTGACCAGCGTGACAATGTCGCCAATTCATTGGCAGAGAGTTTCTATCGCGACCACGGCGTAACTTCTATACCGAAGGCATTGGAGGTTGATCCCTCCGGCAAATCCCTACGAGAAACTGATAAAACTGTTTCCGGAGTGAAGAAAGAAGGAACCAGGGAAGAAGTTGTTGAAGGTAAATGTATTGATGAAGAGGAGATTAGAAGAGATGACGCTGGGAGAGTAGGGGATAAACGTGCGGTTAATAAGCGAGATTCGGAGTTTGTAGAGGTAATGACAACGCGCTATTGCATGCGCCGGGAACTCGGCGTTTGTCTGCGAGATCCGAAAGTCAGTCAGGAGCGTAGGAAACGTTACAGCCAACCGCTCACCATAACAACAGGCCCACATAGATTTCAGCTCGATTTTGATTGCGCCCGTTGCGAAATGCGAGTCCTAAAACCAACAAAATAGCCGGTACGCCTGCAGGGCGCACCGGCAAATCAAGTCCGCTGTATGAATGGATCGTATATGCTGTATGGATGCACGGCTCGTGCGCCCGCGGTGCAAGGGGCGCAATACATTGCGCCTGGGCAGACCATCCAAACATAACGCGCGTGAAATAAACAACTTAATCCCTATATGAAATAAAAAAACGGCGCCTCGGCGCCGTTTTTTTATTTCATATAGATTGGGCGGCAGGAGCTATCCGACCGCCCAGGATTTGGGTGAATTAAATTGCGAGCTTTTTGGCGAGCTTGCCCTGGCGGATGATGTAGAGGCCGGAGGGGAGGTTGCGGACGTCTCTGCCTAACAACATTCCCTGCATGTTGTAGACTTCTACAGGGGCGTTGAAGTCGATCTCGCCGTTACCATTATCTTTCTTGCTGTCACTTATGATCGACTCCACGGCTGACTCGCCGCCGTTGACTTTTACTTCGTGCGCAGGTCCTTCGTAATAGAGAGTTTCGGCGATGATGTTGCAGGAGTATTGCAAGCCACCCTCTTCCTCAGGATCAACGTCAGCCGGGCCGCGGTGGATGGTCACAAGGCCATTGTGGTCTACCGTGGCGACATCCGGATTCGTTGACCGCCAGAAGATATACGGCAGGCTGACATACTCCGGAACCAGTTTGGCTTCGAGCTGGAACGTGTCACCGGCGTTCCCTTCAATCTCCTCTGTGTTGATCTCCATATCCGTCGGTTCGATCATTTTAAAGTAATTCTCAAAATTAGACCAGTCATCAGGCCACGGTTCTTCTCTGCCACATTCCCAGTCTTTGTAATATTTTTTATAAGCTGATATTGTGGACCGTCCCTGGAGATAAAGGTCTGAATGTTCGACGTCTCCCAACGCCCATTTATCCATATCAGGCGGGGTTTGGGCGGTGATATAATATTCTGGTAGCCGGTCTACGTCGAACGCACTACTCTCAATTTTTTTTACGTTCGAACCCATGATGACCTTATCGATAACCCACGATAAAGACTCGTCAATGGGGTGACTGTTGGCAAATGCCAACTCTCCAATTTCCTCCACGGCCGGAGGCAGGACAACTTCCTTAAGTTTTACACAGTTAAGAAAAGAGCCCCACCCTATAGTACGAACCGAACTGCCTAATGTCACCGATTCCAGATTTCTGCAATCGTTGAATCCACATACAATTTCGACTGAGTTCGGAATAACAACCGATGTCAGGCTTGTGCAGTTCATAAATGCGCTAATATATATTGCCTTAAGTCTGTCAGGAAAAGTGACTGACTTCAGATTGACGCAGTCACTGAAAGCACCTCCATGTATAGATTCGAGTCTTTCCGGAAATCTGAACTGTTCAATGTTCGTGCACCCCCTGAATGCACATCCACCTATGACACGAAGCGAATCGTTGGCGTCAATGTTTGAAAGCATTGTACATCCTTCGAATGCACCGTAACCGATAGTGGAACTGTCTATCTTAACCGATTCAAGGCCTGTGCAATCATGGAATATATATTTCCCGAATGTTTCCACAGATTCAGGAATAGTAACCGATGTCAGGCTCACGCATTTTTCAAAGGCGCCCTCGCCAATCTCATGAATAGTATTGCCAAGCGTTAGGGATGCCAAGTTATTACAGCCTGAAAAAGCTCCTTCTCCAATCTCCTGAATAGAGTTCCCAAGAGTCAGAGATGTCAATTCACTGCAGCCCGAAAAAGCTTCTTTGCCGATAGTCTGAACTGAGTTCCCGATTATAACAGTGCTGAGATTGCTACAATGCCAAAATGCAGATTCTCCAATTTTTTGAAAAGTTTCATACACATCTTCCGAGCCGATAGTTACCGATTCAAGATTACTCAATTCAAAAGCGGATTCATCGATAGTCAGGACTGAACTTGGGATGATTACCGATTTCAGACTTTTGGTGTAATAAAAGGCATATTTGCCAATAGCTGTAACTGAATTAGGTATGGTAACCGACGTAAGGTCGCTTTTTCGAAATGAACGGTCGCCGATTGCCATGACTGTATATTCAGTGTCTCCATCTTTAGCTTTTTCGGGAATTATCAGTTCCCCGTTGATATTTTGGCTTTCGTCAGAATAGCCATATGCTTTTGTTGTGCAAGTTTTTGCATCTTCATCAAGGATGGTATACGTCACCGTCTGGCCTTCATATTCATAGGTAAAGTCACGTGATATTCCGGACGTTGCAATCAGCATCCCAAGAGCAATAAGGATCAGTTTCTTCATAATCATTGGTTTTATGTATCTACACAAAAATAGTGTTTAATCGATTTTAAATCAACGTGAGAGGTGAAAAAATGCATTGAAATTAACATATTTAATAATCTTTAACAGAGCACTGCAAGGATTCCGCAGTCATTCCTGTTAACTTTGCATCGTTAATAAAAAATATTGAACACTCAACAAACTTAAAATTTAATCATTTTGCAAGAAGATTTAAAACCAACCACTTATTTCCTGCCAGGGAATGCTAACCCGACTGGATCCTCGTTTCCAGTTATTGCTTATAACAACTTTGTTTTTCCAAAAGGTAGCAATTCAGGGACGACTGCTGACGAGGGTCGAGACGAGGTAGACGACATTTTGACCACAATTAAGAACTGTGGTTTCAATGCCACCATTTGGAGCCCTGAGGAGATCAACGGAACTTACTGGGAAAACCTGATCACGAAGTACTACAACAAGGCAAGCGGTAATCAACTGCCGACAATTCTGGAGATCCCGGATATCGCGCCAGTCGTGACCCAGAAGCTCGTCCAGATCAGTGGAGGGGCACTCTCTCTTGGAGGCTGGCCTACTGGTCGTATGTTCGGGCCTGAACCCTTGCATTACGAGAACCCGACGCCTGAAGAATATGCCGAGATTCTCAACCGCGACGCTGGTAATGCCAACCTATGGGGATATCTCCTTAAGAATAAGCCAAAGTTTGCCAACTGGGGCTATGACTTTGTCACCATGCCTATAGGTATGAAGGATCTGCAGGAAGCTTACAGGATATTCATGCAGAACAATAACGGGCATGTGGCCTTCCTCAATCTTGCAGCGGAGAGAACAGCAGAGAATATCGGAGATGAATTAACTGCTCCCGACTTAGGAAAAAACGATAAGGAACGATACGAACTCTACCTGAGCGAGATACAGGAAAAGTTCACTCCTCAGCTGATGTCAGTTGATCTGAGCCCTATAATTGCAGCAGGCGACGACCCTACAAATAGGATCAAATGGGATTATTACTTTACTCTTGAGGCCATCGGCAACGTTTCAAAGGTTACAAAAGTGCCGTTCTGGCTCAATATCCTTTGCAGCCAATATACTGTTTATGATGTACCGGAGCAGGATGGGACAGATGACAGCAGCTCGACGCCCGTAGTTAAGGAGAAATATCCTGTAGTTACTGAAGGGATGCTTCGTTATCAGGCTCTGACGGCCATCGCTCACGGAATTCAGGGACTTGTGTTCGGAAGTTATGCCCCGTTCACTAACGAGTATAACGAGTCAAATGAATTGATAAAGGAATTTGGAATCGCACCGGTTGACAGCAACGGCCAGACCACAGAAGTGTGGAATGCATGCAAGGCCGTGATTCCTGAAATCAAGGCATTCGGACAAAAGCTTCTCGGCTTCCACTTCCAAAGCGCCATGCATATATACGGACCTTCCGGAATCAGAATTTACTATCCCGGTGGCGATGAACGCAGCCTTACATTTCCGCTAACAAGAAATTTTTATGTGATTTGTGGTTGTGTAACCGGTGCCCATGTAGTTGGCGGAAAAGGGAGGGGATTTGTAATTACAGATCTAAGTAAAGCAATAGGAGAAAAAAAATATGACCAGTATGTGGCAGTTGTCAGCCATGATTTCGAAAGTGAGCAGGATATCTACCTTTCCATGCCACCATCTTTTAAAATAACCGTTTTTGAATACGAGAACGGAAATCTTGTTGAAACATATAACTCGTCGAATAACGAGCGAACAACGAATGATACGGTCATTACAAAGAAGCTGAAACCTGGTGGCATGCTTCTGATCAAATATAATTGATCGGAGATTGCACTCAAACGTGAAGCTTTTTAAAAGAAGACACTATTACATATATAAAAACAAACGAAAATAAAAGAATATATTATGAGCAATCTCAATATACCAAGATTTCCTGCCTACACAAACCCGACAGGAAATGAATACCCCGTGATCGCATACAACATGTACCTCTTTGAAGAGAAAGGAGACCCTGAGGATTCAAAGAAACCATCTTCAGAGGCAAAAACCGATGTGGATGAGTTTCTTAGCAACATCAAGGAATGTGGTTTCAATGGAACCATCTGGACTCCGGCAAACATTACGGAAGAGTATTATATAAATTTGATAAGCTATTATTATCAATCTTCAGCGGCCCTCGGATTACGCACCACACTGAATATTGCTAACAGTATGCCCAGAGTATGTCAGAAAACTAAAGTGGTAGATCCGGTAACTAATAAGACTATTCCTGTAGACGGGATCTCCTTTGGCAGTCCAAAAGGTCTAAACATGGAAAAATATGCAAAAATTCTTAATATGAATGCGGATGAAAAGAATCTCTGGGGATACAAGATAATGGATGAGCCGGGATTTGATTCATGGGCTCACATAGTAGCACCTCCAGGAACATGCGATCTCCCTGAAGCCTACCGCACATATCTTAAGAATCCCAACGGGCACGTTGCAATGGTTACTCTTGTAGTGGCAACATCTGCAACTTATTTAGGCCAGAAGATGCACGACGCGTCACCGTCTCACAGGGTAAGATATGAGAATTACCTTGAGGCAATTCGGAAAAAGTTGTCTCCCAAGGCACTGTCGATGGACATCTATCCTGTTATTGCCAAGATGCCGAAATCGACAACATTTTACATCAAATATGATTATTACAGTTTGCTGGAAGTCATCGGAGAGTTCTCGAGTAAACATGACATTCCCTGCTGGCTGTATATTTTGAGCAACCAACATAGTTTTTATGAGAACTCTGAAACCGCGATATCCCTGAGAGCCACTTATCCTTATATTACCGAGGGATTGCTGAGGTTTCAGGCCATGACCGCATTGGCTTACGGCTTTCAGGGCATCGTTTTCTGGACATACGCTTTGCCTAAAGGCCCTGCTAATTATTCAGAGTTATACGGCAAGTTGGACGCTCCCCTCGATGCAGCCGGCAAGCCAACGAAAGTATGGTATTATTGCCAGTCGGTGAATACTGAAATCAAAGAGTTCGGAGCTTATTTCTTAGGAACTAAATTTCAGAAGGCACTGCATGTATATGGAGCAGTTGACAATGTAATCGAAACAAACGGCTCCGAATTCCCGGAAACGACAAATTTCGAGAAAAAAGAAGAGGGCAATTCGGAAGGCAATTCGGAAGGCGATTGCATCACTGCCGAGTGCATCACTAAAGCCACGGCAAAGGGAAAGGGCTTTGTTATCACATATCTTACCAAAGACAATGAAAAGTACGCTGCCATTGTCAGCCATGATTACGAAGATCCTCAGGATATCGAGCTTACCATACCATCCGCTTACAATCCGGTCATTTATAAGTATGACTTCAAGTATCAGAAAGGCTCCGAATATTACTATGATAGCAAGGAATTTACAGGACCGGTAAGTCTTGAGGCGAATTCCGGGACAGATGTGGTAATAAAGGAAACACTGCCGCCCGGCGGATTGCTCCTTATTAAATACACAGACTGATTCATAGCATTAGCTTAGAACTTGCATCCTCAAGTTACTTGATTTAAAGGGAACGCATCAATCGTCGATTAGCGATGGTTGATGCGTTCTGTCTTGTTCCGCTTCTATTCTTTTTTCTTCGCGCAAACAACGGCAAGACTAATAAATCATCAAGCACTGTTTCTAAACATTCAAGCCCAATCAAAAAGAAGTAAAGAACGGTGCCTCGGCGCCGTCCTTTATTTTGGAGTTGGGGATTTAAATTATTTATTTTATGCAACTTATGTATGACCGGCCTGTCTGGGCGCAATGTATTGCGCCCCTTCTGCTGGCCAGACGGACGGACGCGCGAGTCGCAGCGGTCATGCTGGCGGGGTTTAGGGAGTTTGGGTGGCTGCGGTGTCGGTGGGGATGGAGTCGGTGGGGTGGGTTTTGGAAAGCTTGCGAAGGAGGGTGTCACGCAGATTGATGAATTTCATTGTCATCATGGTAAGCGTGTCGTTTTCCCCTTCCGAGATTTTCAGTGCCGCCTCCGGAGAGTATTCAGCATTTACTTTGGTGATGTCGTTGTCCAACGCCTTGTCGAGTCTCAATACCGTTGCTGAATCGCGCGCTTGCTTGAGACTGTCGGTGTAATGCTTTAGCAGCGTGAGACTGCGGGTATATAGCTCCCTGCTCTCAACCCTGATATCCTGACTGTTGTCCTTCCGGCACGATGTCAGCGAGAAAACTATCGCCATTATCAGACCGGCAGGCAGTATGGTCAATACGTTTATTTTCATGTTTGTGTAGTTGATGCGTTGTGTGAATCAGCTTATTATATACAGTTGCGGCAACTTAATACGTTTAATCGCACAACTTAAGGTATGCAGTTGCGGCAATCTATGATGTAAGGTTGCCGCAACTTGTGTTGAATAGCTTCTAAAGTTTTAGCTTCGGACGGAGAAAATGTCCGGTGTAAGAATTTTCGCAGGCGGCAACCTCCTCGGGAGTGCCCTGGGCCACCAGCTGTCCGCCGGCGTCGCCACCCTCCGGACCGATGTCGATCACCCAGTCGGCCGATTTGATCACATCCATGTTATGCTCGATGATAATCACTGTGCTGCCGTTGTCGATCAGGCGGTTGAGCGACTTGAGAAGCACTGAGATGTCGTGGAAATGCAGACCGGTCGTCGGTTCGTCGAAGATATAGATCTTTCCTTCGCGCGACTCCTGCGAGAGATAGAAGGCAAGTTTCACGCGCTGGTTCTCGCCGCCCGAAAGCGTCGACGACGACTGTCCGAGCTTTATATATCCGAGGCCTACGTCGTGAAGCGGATGCAGGCGGGATATGATGCGTCGTTCGGAGGCTCCCGGTTTCCCTTCGGAAAGAAACTCGATGGCCTGGTCGACGGTCATGTCGAGAAAATCGAAAATGTTCTTGCCGCGATATTCCACGTCGAGCACCTCCTGTTTGAACCTCTTGCCGTGGCATGCTTCGCATTCCACCTCTATGTCGGCCATGAACTGCATGGGGATTGTGATTTTTCCTTCACCCTTGCATTCCTCGCAACGCCCCCCGTCGGTGTTGAAAGAGAAATAGGACGGAGAGAATCCCATCTGTTTGGAAAGCTGCTGCTCGGCGTAAAGTTTGCGGATCTCGTCGTATGCCTTCAGATAGGTGGCGGGGTTGCTTCTCGATGATGTGCCGATAGGATTCTGGTCGACAAATTCCACCGCTTTCACCGCATCTTTATCGAAGAGAATGTCAAGATGGGCGCCGGGAGCATCCCCTCCTTCGCCGATTTTACGCATCAGCCCCTTGTAGAGAATCTCCTTGACGAGCGTTGACTTCCCCGAACCGCTGACTCCGCTCACCACCGTCATCACTCCCAACGGGAAACGGACGTCGATATCCTTAAGATTGTTTTCCGAGGCACCTTTCACTTCGATAAACTTTTTCCAGGCGCGCCGGCGGCCGGGAACTTCAATCTCGCGGCGTCCGCGCAGATAGTCGAGAGTATAGGATTTCGTCGGCTTGTCAGATTTGAGCAGTTCGTTAAGGTTGCCGTGCTCCACCACTTCGCCGCCGAGGCGGCCGGCGTCGGGACCGATGTCTACTATCTCGTCGGCGGCGAGCATGATTTCCTCGTCATGCTCCACCACCACGACCGTGTTCCCTATTTCCTGGAGATTGCGTAGCACCCCGATGAGTTTCTCCGTGTCGCGGGAATGGAGGCCGATGCTCGGTTCGTCGAGGATATATAATGAGCCGACGAGCGAGCTCCCGAGCGAAGTTGTCAGATTGATGCGCTGGCTTTCGCCTCCCGAAAGGGTGGATGAAAGTCTGTCGAGCGTGAGATATCCAAGGCCGACGTCGATGAGAAACCGGAGCCTCTGCCTGATCTCGGTGAGAAGGCGTTCGGCCACCCGGGCGTCGTGGTCGCCGAGTCGGAGGTCGTTGAAAAATTCCGACAGTTGTGTGACCGGCATTTTCACAAGCTGGGTGATGCTGTGGCCGCCGATTTTCACGTATTCCACGTCGGGGCGCAACCTCGATCCGTGGCACTCCGGGCATGTGGTCTTTCCACGGTAACGCGCCTTCATAACCCTATATTGCAGCTTGTCGAGCCGCATGTCGAGCCAGCGGAAAAATCCGTCGATGCCCTCCCACATCGAGTTGCCGTGCCAGAGGAAATCAAGTTGAGAGGGAGTCAGTTTGTTATAGGGGGTGTGGATGGGGAAATTGTAGCGGGGAGCGAGGTGGATGAGACGTTTCTTCCATTCGCTCATTTTTTCGCCGTTCCAGCAGCGCACGGCGTTCTGATAGACCGACAGCGATTTATTGGGCACCACCAGATCCTCGCTCACGCCCAGCACCTTCCCGAATCCTTCGCAGCGAGGGCAGGCGCCATAAGGATTGTTGAAGTTGAACATCAGGTCGCTGGGCTCGCGGAATTCTATTCCGTCGGCGGTGAATTTTTTCGAAAACAGATGCTCATGCACCCCGTCGGCGCCCCATACTTTTACGATGGCCTCGTCGTGGCCTTCGAAATATGCGGTTTCGATTGAATCGGTGAGACGTGAGATTTCATCTTTGTCGGAGGATACGGCAAGACGGTCGATAAGCAGGCGGTAACCGTCGGGGGCAGCCGGTGCTCCCGAGGCAACCAGGTCGGCGATTTCGATGAACTCGCCATCCTTTTCCAGTCGGGAATAACCCTCTTTGGAATATATGTCGAGTTGCTGGGCGAAATCGCGACCTTCGGGAAGACGGATGTTGATGAGCACTGCGAGGCGCGTTCCCTCGGGGTAGGAACAGATGCTTCTTACGATGTCGTCGATGTTGTGTTTGCGCACTTCCAGGCCCGACACCGGGGAAAAGGTGTGGCCTGCGCGTGCAAAAAGCATGCGCAGATAATCATATATTTCGGTGGCGGTGCCGACAGTGCTTCGCGGATTGCGGGTGTTGACTTTCTGCTCCACGGCAATAGCGGGAGGAAGCCCTTTAATGTAGTCGCATTCCGGTTTCGACATTCTGCCGAGAAACTGGCGGGCGTAAGCCGAGAGCGACTCGACATAGCGGCGTTGTCCTTCGGCATAGAGTGTGTCGAAAGCGAGAGAAGATTTTCCCGAGCCGCTCACACCTGTGATCACGATGAAGCGGTCGAGCGGCAGGTCAAGGTCGATATTCTTGAGATTGTTGACTCTTGCCCCTTTTATGCTGATTTTCCTATTATTTATGCTTGTTTTCCTATTATCCTTATCCATTACCTGATTCATAGCAAATTCCGTTCCAATCCCGTCGGATACCTTCGTGAGAAGGTTATCCATGCCTTAAAAACGTAAAACATGCCGCTATCTGTTTAGATAGAGTTTGATATTTGTGGAAAATGTGGAATTCGCAGTCTGTTGTGGCATTGATTATTCTTGTGGCTCTTTGAGGTCACGTATAAAATGTCTAAATTTGCGAAATAATCACGTAGATTACATTCCGGAAATTGATGTGAGTACGATAAAATCTGCAAGAGAACTTAAATTCTATATAGCAGCCGACATGATGATGAACGTGGGAAAGTTTAAATGGTCCTGGAAAGACCGACTTAAAAATATTGTGGCTCCACCTTACATCATGAGGTATCTCAGATCGATGAGGTATTTACAATATTTGAATGATAACAGGAGTAGTTCGCCATTATGGTTTTGTCAGTTCTTATATTATCGTGTCAGATATAGAAAACTTGGATTTAAACTTGGTTTTTGTATTGATTATAGATCGCTCGGCTATGGAGTCGGAATTCCGCACCACGGCACTATTGTAGTTGGGCGAAGCAGTGAAATTGGCAATTATGCGGTATTACATACGTCAATATGCGTTACAGGGACTAATCACAGAATAGGGAATGCCGCGTATATTTCCACAGGAACCAAAATTATATCTACAATAAAAACCGGTGATAACATTACTTTTGGAGCTAACTCTGTAGTCAACAAAGATTTCCCGGGTGATTGCATGGTGGCCGGTGTTCCTGCGAAAATAATCAAACCTTCGTTACCATGGTATGTCCGCGACGGACAAATGTTTTCCGAGAGAGTTGATTCTGTAGAAAAATTGAAGGCCGAAATGTTAGGTGTAGAATAATCAGTGATTTTGTTTTTTTGTCAAGAGTGAATAGACTGTGGCCGAGATCTTCGCTATTACTTTTGATGCCTCCTCTTCATTCCCTTTGAAATCTTTTACGAAGACGGCCAATGTATAGCTTATGCCTTCTGGCGTCACGATATGGGCAACATCGTTGTGGGCTGCAAGCACGCCGTTTGCATCTCTATAACCTGAGCCTGTCTTGTGAGCGATAACAATTCCCTGTCGGTCGAGCAAAGGGGCTGCGATGCGGTCTTTGCCGGTGGAACATTGTTTCAATGTCTTGATGATGAATGACTGCTTGGAGGAATTAAGCAGCGAGTCGGCAAACAGTCTGTTCATCAGCGAGGCCGCTCCGAGAGGAGAGGTGTAGTTTTCGTAAGCCTTGTCATGGTCGGCTTTCATCTCTTCTTCTGAAAATGCTATTTTAAAACTGTTTCGTGGAATAATTTTGGCGATGAATTTATCTGTCCGGTCAACGCTCACCAAATTCTTGAACATGAAATTGCTCGCGTTGTTGTCGCTGGAGATAAGCGTATATTTTAGCAAATCCCTTACCGTTAATGATATCGAAGAATCGGGATGATCTTTCAGCATCGGACTCCATGTATCCGGGTCAAGCTCAGTCCGGTCAATTGTGACCACAGAATCGAGAGAAATTCCTCTGCGGTCAAAATCGTCGCAAATGGCCAACCCCTGATGAAGTTTGAACACGCTCATCATCGGGTAAACGCTCCGGTTGTTGACCACGATCGTATCTGTATTGTTAACGATCAGTGCAACCCCGACTTCTCCTGGAGCGCCGGCAGCAATAGCTGAAATCGAGTCGGATAAAAGTTGGGTGTTATGTTGAGTATTGATTGTGACATTGAACTCGGATGCTCTTTTGAAAGACATCGAATTCGACTGCAATGAGGAGGAAAGGAAGAATATTCCAATAATAATAAAGATAATATAAGAAGCTTTCCTGATCTTAATCATAATATTCGTAATAGTTTGGCAGAAAAACTGAGATATATATTGAAGTTTGCCAACAGAGTGCAAATTTACAAATTAATTGCGTTTTAACCGGGATAATGTGGCAAGAATGCGGAAGATTGATTAAATTTGCGGGTTGATTGATTTTCATTAGTAATGGATTTGATCGTTATATTGCTGGTCGGGATTTTGGGGATTGCCGCAGGCGTGGCGATAGGAATTGTTGCCGGGCGCCGCAAGAGCGTCGAGGCGCAGACGCGATGCAAAATTCTGGAGGCGCGGCTGGCCGACAAGGAGGCTGACTTCACGAACAGAATGGCAGAGAAAGATGAGAGTTTCCGTCGCATCCTCTCGGAGAAAGAGGAGGCCCATCGCGCCTACGACGCGCAGATAAGGAAAAACAGTGCGGATGCTCTTGAAGAGATGCAGAAACGTTTCGACGAGACTGTGGCCAAAATGCAGGAGCAGCTAAAAAACAGCACTGCCGATCTGCTCAAGCAGCGTCAGCATGAATTCGAAGAGTCGAGCAAAGCCGACATCAGCCGGATAGTGCAGCCTCTGGAGCAGACCATCGACGGCATGAAGAAGGCCGTGGCCGACAACACTGTGCGCCACGCTGAACTGGGCAGCCAGCTCTCGACCAATATCGAGCATCTGCTTAAGCAGAGCGAGGCTGCTCGGCTCAGCGCCGAACGGCTTTCCAACGCCCTCAGGAGCAGCAACAATGTGCAGGGAATCTGGGGCGAGACCGTGCTGACCAATCTGCTGGAATCGCAGGGACTCCAGGAGGGTGTGCACTTCGACACACAAGGATGGATCATCGACGAGAACGGAGACCGTGTCGTTTCCGACGCCGGCCATACACTCAAGCCCGACGTGATTCTTCACCTCGACCGCCATCGCGACGTTATAATTGATGCCAAGGTATCTCTCTCGGCATATCTCGACTATGTCAACGCCAAAGACGACGAGGAGCGCGAGCGGGCTCTCAAGGCCCACGTGCAGAGCCTCCGCCAGCAGGTGGAGATCCTCGCAAAGAAAGACTACTCATCATACGTGCAGCCGCCCCGCACGAGCGTTGGATACGTGATAATGTTCGTGCCCAATACGCATGCCCTTTACGCCGCCACACTCCGTGACCCTTCGCTCTGGCGCAACGCCATGGAGAAGCGCGTCTATATCGCCGACGAACAGACACTTTACGCCGCCCTGAAGATTATCGACATGACATGGAGCCAGATCGTGCAGGCCGAAAACCATGAGAAAGTTTACGCATTGGCCAACGAGATGCTTAGCCGCGTCCGCCAGTTTATGGAGAAATATGTGGCCATCGGCAGCGCGATTGAAAACGCTTCCAGGCAGTATGATGCCGGAATGAAGAAACTCTCCGAAGGCGGCCAGAGCATACCCGGCACATGCAACAAACTAATAAAATTGGGGGCAAGACAGGAAAAGGGCAAAAAAGTGCCTGATTCTCTTTTGGGATTTGCAGACCCGGAAGAGGATGAATCTGCTGCCACCACCACAGATGCCGAAATTATCCCGTTGCCGGAGGAGGAACCCTGACCGAGATAATCGTTATCTCTTTAAGACGTTGTCTCTTTTGGTATAACATAAAGATATGAGAATCACTATCGCGGGTGCCGGACGCGTTGGCACCCATCTGGCCAAATATCTCTCCGGTGAGCATCAGGACATCACAGTCGTGGATGAAGATCCCGCGAAGCTCGCTGCGCTCGATTCGGATTTCAACCTCCTGACAGTCGAAGGGAATCCGATGAGCTTTTCTGCCCTCCGCGAGGCCAACGCGGCCAAAGCCGACCTCTTTATCGCCGTCACGCCCGTGTCGGCGGAGAATATCGTCGCCTGCGCCACAGCTCATTCGATGGGGGCAAAGCGCACCGTTGCGCGCGTGGACCGCTACGATTATATCGACCGTGCGAATGCGGAAGTGATGCGCCGCATGGGTGTCGACACGGCGGTCTTCCCGGAATTTCTTGCCGGAAAGAGAATACTGAGCGCCCTGGAGCATTCATGGAGCTCCGAATGGTATGAGTTTTATCGAGGCGAGATTATCATGGTCGGAGTCAGGGTAGACACCGACGCTCCGATAGTCGGTCACGAACTGAAGGATTATATCAGCGAGAAGGGATTTCATGTATCGGCCGTGAGAAGGAATCACGCCTCGCTGATACCGCGCGGCGATTTCCGCGCCGAAGCCGGCGATATGCTTTTCATCACTACCACTCGCTGCAATATCGGGCAGGTAAGGGAAGAAGCCGGAAAGGTGGACCATCCGGTAAGAAAAGTTATTATTGCCGGTGGAAATCTGATGGCGGAGCTCACGGCCCGTCACGGCGCCTCCCGGTTCAGCTTCACGATAATAGAGAAAGATCCGGAGCGTTGCCGGCAACTTGCCCGCAGTTGTCCTCACGCCGCAGTTGTCTGCGGAGATGCCGGCGACAACGACGTGCTGCTCGAAGCCGGTTTTGCGACGGCCGATGCTTTTGTGGCTCTGTCGGACGGTGCGGCGGGGAACATAATCGCCTGCATCACGGCCTCCGAGGGAGGTGTTACCAAGACAATCGCCGAGATTGAGCGGGAGCAATATATCCCGAAGGCCGAAGCTTTCGGAATCGGTACGATAATCAACAAGCAGTTGATAGCATCCAACACTATCTTCCAGTTGATGATCGACGCCGATTCCTCCTCGTCGAAATGTCTGGCTCTGCCGGATGCCGACGTGGCGCGGATGACAGTCCGCAAAGACTCCTTTCTGACCTCGGCGCCGGTGAAAGATCTCCGTTTGCCGCCGGAGCTGACGTTTGCAGGAATGATACGCGGCGGCAAAGGGTTTCTCGTCGTCGGCGGCACGCGTTTCGAGCCTGGCGACCAGGTGCTCGTGTTCTGCCTTTCGGGCGCGCTTCACAAGGTGGAGAAACTGTTCAATCGTTAAGGATTCGATTATAAAGAGCGAAGGTGAAGATGAAGATGAAGAAGAGTTATCTGAAGAAGAATTTTTTTGCCGGTAGCGACTCACTTCTGGTGCGAGCTGCCATGCCGGCTATCAATCTCCCAAATGTATTCTATAACTTAGGATCTCTTCTTTTTGTCGAGTCGCTCTTTATGCTGATTCCGCTGTCGGTGTGTATCATTCTTGGTGAGAGCGACTGGAAAGCGTTTGCGGTCGGCGCCGGCGTAACTGCCTGTTGCGCGTTTCTTCTGAAGTTTCTCACCAAGGGGAGGAATCCCCGCTTCGGCCGCCGCGACGGCTGTCTGCTGACCGCTCTGGTGTGGGTGGCCTTTTCCGCGCTTGGAATGATACCATTTCTGATCTGCGCCACTCCGCTCAATGTCAGCGAGGGATTCTTCGAGGCGATGTCGGGCTTCACCACAACGGGTGCAACCGTGATACGCGACGTGGAGCGGTGCAGCCATGGCATCCTGCTCTGGCGCGGATTGACACAATGGCTTGGCGGCCTGGGGATAGTGCTCTTCACCATCGCCATCATTCCGTCGCTCAACAGCACCGGCGGACTGTCGATGTTCAACGCCGAGGTGTCGGGAATCACCCACGACAAACTCGGATCGCGCATAGCCGACACGGCCAAGATTCTCTGGGGACTCTATCTCGCATTGACGATGGTGCTTGTCGGACTTCTCTGGGCCGGACCGATGTCGCTTTTCGACGCAGTCTGTCATGCTCTCTCCACAATCTCTACCGGCGGATACTCCACTCATTCCGACGGAATCGCAGGATATGGTTCGGCTTATCTGAAGATCGTGCTGACGATTTTCATGTTTATCGCCGGCGTGAATTTCTCGCTGTTGTATGCCACATTCCGCGGCCACTGGCGGTCGCTTACTCGCAACGACGTGTTTCGCGCCTATCTGCTCTTTATCCTTCTGAATTTCCTGGTAGTGGCGCCGACGATACTTCTTCGCGGGCATTACGACGGGTGGCAGAGCATAACGGTCGACCCGTTGTTTCACATAGTTTCTGCGATTACATCGACCGGGCTCGGCGCCGGGAATTTCGAAGCGTGGGGCCCGCTGGTGGTGGTGCTGACAATCATCATGATGTATGTCGGCGCGTGCGCGGGGTCCACTACCGGTGGCGCGAAAATAGACCGCATGCTCTATCTGCTGAAGAGTTTCCGCGTGGAGGTGAAACGCGCCATACGTCCCCGCTCCGTGCTGCCGGTAAGCGTCAACGGCCAGTATGTCTCCGAGGAAAAGGGCCACGAGATAGTGGCCTTCCTCATGATCTTCACCGCACTGACGGTGTTTGGCGGACTGGTGCTATCGGCCATGGATTTTCCTGTTGGGGATTCCTTCTTCGCCGCCTTCTCCTGCACTGCCAACAATGGGCTGGGCGCCGGCATGACCGGCATTTCCGGCTCCTATGATTTCCTGCCGGATGCCGGGAAATGGGTTATGTCGTTTCTGATGCTCGCCGGGCGTCTCGAAGTCTTCACCGTGATAATCATCTTCACCCCCTCCTTTTGGAAAAAATAAGACTCTTTCCGGCCAATATGGCGAAGCCGGCTTCTACATCATCTCTTTGCGAAACCAATGGAGGAAAACAGTGTCGGCAATCCGGATTCCTTCCTTGCCTTTGCTGATGAGTTCTTTGTCGAGAAGTGATTTCCGAAGTCTCGCCACGTTGGATTTCGATCCGAGAGGGTAGGGAGAATCCGGATTCAGGGCTGTGAAGTCGGACGTTTCGCCAGATGCCAGCCTCCTGAGGAAGTTAAGCTGATAACTTGTAAGATTCTCAGTCTGCTGAATAAAAAAGCTTTCGCATTGCTCCATCATGGCTTCAATGCCGCGGGTGAAAATCTCCTCATTGACGGCTGTTTCGGTAACCGACAGAACGTTCCAGGCAAGCTGTTGCACGTAAGATGAATAATTACCTACATATTCGCATATTCTGCGGGCGAAATCAGGCGAAATCGATTTGCCATATTTTTCAAACCTGCCGCAGATATATGGAATCCAGTATTCTGTCGGTATGCAACCGAGATTCATCATTTCTCCGAACATATAGAAGGGCATCCTCTTGTTCTGAAAAATGTTTTCCATCAGATGTTTCTTGCTGCCGAAAAGACAATAGGAGACGCGGGTCTGATGTTGCCAGACGCCGCGCAATCTCTTCTGCACGTCGAGGCTATGGGGAAACTCGCCTATTTGCTGGAATTCGTCGATGCAGACCACTATGTTGAGATCTTTCTCCTTCGCGATGATTTCAGGCAGCGCCAGAATTTCTTCGGGACTGTATTGTTGAGGCGTAATTCCGAGAGAGATTGAAAATTCAGAGTCGATACTTCCAAAAGAGACCTTTGGTGAAATTCGCTCAAGAAATTTTCTGACATTATCGAGCACTATGCTAATATGGTTCGATGTCGCTTTTAGAATTGCCGAAGCAAAGCGGTTGTAGAAGTCATATTCGCTCCGGCAATCATAAATATCAAGATAGACAATTTTAATCTTGGGGTTGTCAACTTCTGAGATAGCCTTTTTCACCAGCGAGGTTTTGCCCATGCGGCGCGGAGAAATCAATGTGACATTGATGCCGTTCTCAAAATTGATTTTCAGTCTTTGGGTTTCTTTAACGCGGTCGGTGAAGTTTACTCCCTCCACCGACATGCCGTAGACAAAAGGTTTCTCCATTCGTTTTATCTATTGATTCATTGCAAAGTTAATAACAAAATCCGGAGTTCACAAGTTTGTGGACCACAAAGTTGTGAACTCCAGATTTTTGTCGTAAAGGCTTGGAATGATTGATTATTCGAGGCAGCTGTCGAGAGCTTTGCAGATGGCTTCTTTGTCCATCTTCTGACCGATGAAGACGAGTTTCTGCATGCGGTCGCCATATTCGGGATCCCAGTCTTTGGCTATGGAGGGATCCTGCTGCATGAGGATTCTCAGGTCTTCTTCAGGAGCAGTGGCATACCAACGGCCCGCCTCTGTGAGACGTTTCTGGCTTCCGGCCTGCTCGAAGAGATAGCTCATGTCGGTGTTTTCCTTGAAATAGCAGACCCCCTTGCAGCGGATCACGCTCTTCGGCCACTGTTTGGCACAGAACCAGTCGAATTTGTTGAGAGAGAAGGGGCGGCGTGCATAATATACAAATGTTCCTATGCCATATTCCTCTGCCTCTCCTTCATCGTCATGGTGATGGTGATGATGGTGATGCTCGTGTTCGTGTTCGTGCTCGTGTTCGTGCTCGTGATGATGGTGATGGTCGTGATGTTCCTCCTCAAGTTCGGAGAGGGGAGTCTCGATACCCTTCACCCACGCGGCGCCGGTGGCCACTTTCTCGAAATCGAAGAGGTTGGTGTCGAGAAGATTTTCGAACGGCACGTCACACCAGTCGCATTCTATGATTCGGGCCGTAGGCTGGATGGCACGCACCACTTCGCGGATATGGTCGGCTTCCTGAGCTGAGACCTCAGAGATTTTGTTGAGCAGGATGATGTTGCAGAACTCGATCTGCTGGATGATGAGGTTTTCGATATCCTCGTCGTCGATATTCTTGCGTGTGAGGGAATCGCCGCCTGCAAATTCATCGCGGAGGCGGAGAGCGTCGACAACGGTGCAGATGCAGTCGAGGCGCACGCTGCCTTCGCGGTTGAATTCCTCGCCCATCTGTGGCATGGAGCAGATGGTCTGGGCTATGGGCTCGGGCTCGCAGATGCCGCTTGCCTCGATCACTATATAATCGAACTTGCCGGCGCTGACCAGATCGGAGAGTTGCTGCACGAGATCCATCTTCAGCGTGCAGCAGATGCAGCCGTTCTGAAGGGGCACGAGGCTGTCGTCGGTCTGGCCGACGACACCCCCTTTACCAATCAGATCGGCATCGATGTTGACCTCGCCGATATCGTTCACGATCACGGCAAACCGGATTCCTTTGCGATTGTTGAGTATGCGGTTGAGCAGCGTTGTCTTGCCGCTTCCAAGATAACCCGTGAGCAGGAGCACGGGAATTTCTTTCAGATCTTTCATAGTCGTAATTATGTTATGCAGCCTATCCGGTTACATTGGGATAACGTAGCGGCGCCTGCAATAATTATTTAGAGAATAATCATTTTTTAAAAGTAATTGCCCAGTGGTCGGTGTCAACAGTTTTGATATATGGGTCTGAACTTCCATGATCAATCCCGAGGAGCGCTGCTCCATGCGGCGCATCGACGAAAGTCACGCTGTCGCTGATTACGTAATTGTACATCTTATATAGATGACTGTGAGGGCCTCTGCCAAGCAGAACGAATTTTGAGGGATATCCCATCTCTGTGGCTTTCTCTTTCAGACTTCCGTATTCGAAATAATATCTAATGGCCGGTGAGGGATTGATTCCCACAATAATCTGAGGAGCATCGATAATTTCGCGGCGTTGCAGTTCGTGTTCCCAATCGGTGATCCAGGGGGCTTTATGCATTGCAGGGGAGAGGCTTCCGCAGCCGAGCGCGAAATGAAGCACTACTGTATACGCCAGCCAGAGTCCGAGCAATATCCAGCAGCAGGAGATTTTCTTGGCGGTCGGTCCGAGCCACTTGATGACGCAGACAAAGATTGTTTCGTAAAGCCACCAGGTGAATGGAATCCCTTTATTGAACCATTGAAGCCAAGGTAAAATTTTGAATGCGCCGAGAATGCAGAATATCGCGGAGATGGCGTAGAAAAATTTCACCATAAACCGGGTGTCTGTGGATTGGAAGCGCCATAAGAAGAGGGGCGCAGTCATCAGCAGGACATAAAACATCGGCACCCAGAATAAAAACGTGAAGGGAAGATAATCGAAATAATGTTCAGGATTCATCCCGGGATTCTGAACGCTAAAGGAGAAATTGAAGATGTAGGCGACTGTTATGAGAAGTGGCGCCGAGTAGGAGAGTGTTTTGGCTATTTTGCTTCCTGCGCTTTCTTTGGAGGATATAATTAGCCATAAGATATATGCCGAATATATTCCTCCGAAAGCCAGCATCGTATATCGAGCGGTGATGAAAAAGGAGAGCAACAGAGAAGTTGTCATCAGATTGCGCCAAGACAGGGAGTCACGTAGCCTGTAGATCATCAGGATTCCGAATATAATTCCGCAAATTTCCATAGAGTATCCTCTGGCTTCCCATGCGGCGCTGCCATGGAAGAATCCGAAAAGGAGCAATCCGCTCATTGCCGACGCGATTTTGTTGGAAGTCAGCCGATATGTCAGCCTGCATGTCAGCAGGATTGCACCGATATAGAACAGGAAAGGAAGAAGCCGGATCCATATAAGATTGTGCGACACCTTCTCCCAGAAAAAGAGAAGAATCGAGAATCCGCCCGGATCCAGGTTATATAGGGAATTGTTTTTGATCACGTGCCCAAGTCCCAGAGGCTGCGAATAGGGGTGCGACCAGTGGTTGAGGCCTTGCGAAATAAAGATCTGGCCCGATTCGTCGTAAGATAGTGGGGCATCGAGGATATTGCGGCCGATCAGAAAGAAGGCAGCCAAATATGCGATTGCGATAGCCGCATATAAAGCCGCGCGGGAGAATCCAAGGCGGCGGGAAATCGATCCATCGCCGCATGATGCAGTCACGGAAACAGGCATGGTGAATTATATGGAGGAATAATGATAAAAGTTATCCGCAAGCAGACTTACGTCGGCTTGCGGATAAAAAAGTGTCCAGAATGAGACTCGAACTCACACGGCCAAAACGGCCACTACCCCCTCAAAGTAGCGCGT